>ERZ779865.225-NODE-225-length-52892-cov-8.853966_pt1 | contig 52892 bp, 95 predicted proteins | sample MGYA00433088_ERZ779865 | MGnify/ENA primary metagenome ERZ779865 (study PRJEB29588, sample SAMEA2151703) | human gut metagenome | biome: human gut; feature: human-associated habitat; material: faeces | place: Denmark | collected 2008/2010 ... | reverse complement strand
ATATATTATAATTACATATATAAATACAAGGTATTCAACACAGCTATCTTTTTCTTTGCTTCTTTCTTTTTCTATTTTTCCACTTTTTCTATTTTATTTTCTTATCACAAACTCAAATTTTATTTTATTTCCTATTTTAAATTTCACTTCCTGATTTTATTTTTTTACATTATTTTTCACTTTTATCACAATTTTTTAAACTTTTCCGATTTTTTTTTACATATATAAGTAGAAAATACAAGATATAGTAGAAACTAAAAAAAGGAAATACAAATACATGTACGAAGGAATAGAAACTGCATCACTTACAAAATTAGATACCAGATTTGAATTTGATTGGTATTTAAGGACCGTAGATTTTATAGCAGAAGAAAAAGCTTTGGAAACACAAAATGCATTATATCAATTATTTTTAGGAGCTATGCGGGTAGTTCTCGATTACAAATGGCTACCAGAATGCAAGGGATATAATTTAGATGGTATTTCCATTATTGCGAGTATCGAAGAAGATGAAAATGGTCATAGAGAAAATAAAAATAATGAAGCTTTGGGAAAATGGGAAATGCGTATCCATTGTAAATCCGGAAAGACCAATGTGACAAACTTATTAAATATTGAAAAGGATATGGAACGTTTTATCAGAGCTAGATTCGGAGTAAAAATACCGGAAGATTTAACTGCGATCAGACAGGAATATGAAAGAAAACAAATACTTACTTTATTTACTGGAATGGAGGGGATAGCTAATGTGTAGAGTTTCTTTAGATATTTCCACCAGTAGCACGGGATATGCCGTATATGAAAAAGATGTTTTAATTTCCAGCGGAGTCATTCAGCCAAAAGGAAAACTGGCAAAAGATAGATTCCCCGGAATGGTACATACTATAGCAGATGTGTTGGAGCAAAATCATCCATCTAAAATTATTGTGGAAGGATTTTATTGTGCCAATAGTTTTGCATCGGTGGAATATATTTTGAAATTACATGGTACCGTAGAAATCTGGGCGATCGATCATAATACGGAATATAAAGTATTAGCCCCTTCCAGTTGGAGAAAGACATTAGGATTCCCAACAAAAAAAGGATCCGACAGAGAAAAGAGAGAAGCATTTAAACAAGCAGGTATTTTACTTGCAGAAAATATTTTGGAAAGACCGCCAATTTGTGATGATGAATCTGATGCCGTTTGTATCGGATACGCAGATTATATTTCATCATATCTTCTCGAAGAAAAGAGATTCAAATGAAAAATATTAAAGTTGCAGCTATCTTATTAAAACATGGCATTAACCCATTTTTGCCGGTATATCAGATAAAAGGAAAACTCCAATCCAGATTAACGGTAAAAGAGAAAGATTGGATCATCGAACACGGAGTAAATAAAGACTATTTGAAAAGTATATTTTATGAGGAATAAAACATGGAATTAAGACCATATCAGGAAAAAGCAAAAAAAAGAATATTTGAAGAATGGAATCAGGGACATAAAAAGACATTATTAGTCCAGGCAACAGGTACAGGAAAGACAATCGTATTTGCAAATGTCATTAAAGATATCCTGTTACGTAGTCCGGTATCAAGAGTTCTAATTTTAGCACATAGAGATGAACTATTAAGACAAGCACAGGATAAACTAAAGAATGCTGTTGATATTGACGCCGGTATCGAAAAGGCACAGGAAACCACCATTGGCACAGATGTACCTGTGGTAATTGGTTCGGTACAAAGCATGTCCGGAAAAAGACTGGATAGTTTTCCGGTAGATTATTTTACCCATATTATCATCGATGAAGCACATCATGCAACCAGCGCTACTTATGAGACAGTGCTCAAACATTTTCCGGATGCTTATGTACTTGGAGTAACTGCAACACCAAACAGAGCAGACCAGAAATCACTCGCCAGGGTATTTGATAGCACAGCATTCGAGTATAATCTAAAAGATGCCATTAAGGATGGATATTTAAGTCCGATCAAAGCACAATGTATTCCACTGAAATTGGATATTTCCCGTGTGGCTGTAAATGCAGGCGATTATGCTCCGGGAGAGATAGCAAATACTTTGGATCCTTATCTGGAACAGATTGCAGTAAAGATGGAAACCTATTGTAAAGGCAGAAAAACCATTGTATTTACTCCACTGGTAAAGACCAGTAAGACCTTTCGTGATATTTTATCCGAACATGGATTTTCTGCTGTGGAAGTGAATGGACAGAGCAGTGATAGGAAAGAAGCATTGGAAGGTTTTGCAAATGGTACTTATGATGTCCTCACGAATGCCATGTTGGTGACAGAAGGCTATGACGAACCAAGTGTAGACTGTATTGTTTGTTTACGTCCCACACAGTCCGAAAGCTTATATCAGCAGATTGTAGGTAGAGGTACCAGACTCTGCGAGGGGAAAAAGGACCTGTTGCTTTTGGATTTTCTATGGCTTACCGGGAAACATAAATTATGCAAGCCCGCTGATTTATTTGCGTCTGATGAAGAAATTGCAAAGAAAATGTGTGGTCTGATCGATGAGTCCAAGGATCCATTAGATCTTATGGATTTAGAAAAAGATGTCATCACTGAGATCAATCGGGATAGAGAAGAAGCACTTGCAAGACAACTGGATGCCTTAAAGCGTCAAAAAGCACAGTATATTTCCAGCTTACAATTCTTTGCCTCTTTAGAACAGTTAGATGATCTTTTCGCGGCACCGATTTATGCATGGGAAAGAGAGAAGCCTACTACAAAACAGCGCCTTGCGATTGAAAAATTTGGACTGGATAGCAGTAAAGTAGAAACAAAAGGAATCGCTGCAAAAATACTGGATATTTGCTTCCAGAGAAAAGAAGATGGTTTATCTACGGTAAAACAGATTAAATTGTTAGAGCGATATGGATTTGTACATGTCGGCAAATGGACCTTTGAGGAAGCCAATGCCATGATAGACAGACTTGCAAAGAATCATTGGAAAGTGCCATTTAATATTAGGGTGTCCACTTACAAACCAATGAGACTTAAAGAGAACAATTGATTTTCTAAACCCCTCGAATTCGAGGGGTTTAAACCATCTCAACACAGAGAAACAGTGGGGAAGAAAATGCGCAAAGGACAAATTAAATTAGTTGAAAATGTAAAAAAGATCTATGGAGAACAAAATAACATTGTTGCTTTTTTTGAAAACTCCGAAATGTCACTTAACAGATTAAACTCCATTTATCAGATACTTAAATGTATTGATAAAGAAGAATTATTATGTTTAAATACAGATGAATTACAGGAAATTATTGTGAAAATAAATAATCATGCAAAGATATTATATTTTGCATTGATGTATCATGTATATTATAATGATTTTGTGATTCACACTATTTCTTTACAGGAATTTAAAGAGATTTATAATTATATTGAATCTCCAGAATATTGCAAAGAAACATTTGATGTATACGAATATTGCGAAACATTTGCACAGGCAAAAGCAGTAATTGCAAAGTGTCCAATAGGTTTTGATTTGGATGATTTTGTACATTCATTTGAACGTGTTATTATAGCCAAAAGACATGCGAATATAGGTGAAGTTATGCCATATGTAATGGAGTCTCTTTCGTTATCTGAGGAACAAAAAGACGGATTGTACGCTTTTTCTGCCTGGGGATGGTCTTTGGATTTGATTCGTAAATATCATTATGATATACAATCTTATAAAAAGACAATAGCCAGTATTATGCTTTCTGGATGTGATGTACAAAATTTTGACAAGGAATCATGGGAGCAATATGATTATTATCAAGATTATTTTCCGATATCTCTCGAAGAAAAAGAGAAATTGCAATCATTAAATCTGCAATCGAATATAGAAATTTATAGAGAAACGTTTTATAAAAACGTTTCATTCTCGAAAAATGCTATAACGATTCATTTGATGAAATATGATTCGTTTAAATGGAACGATAATTCCAGACTTAATTATGGCAAAAAAGATAGATCGGATAAAATTGTATATTTTTATAATACCGGTAAATTTTATAAAGAAATAAAAGAAAAATCAACCTTAATTCCCATTAATTTGCGGGAAATTATGAAATTGATTTCTGTTTATGGAAGTACGATTACCGATTTTCTTTATCCATATTTTGAAATGTTAGCAGAGGATAATAAAATTTATCTGGATGTACTTAGGATTATGAGAAGTACCACTAATAATATATATTATTCTTGTATTCCTCCGATTCCTCTTTCTGAATTCAAAGGCAAACATACTTTAAAAGAGGTTATGACGTCTTATTATAAAAATACAGAAGATATTCCTTGGAACAAAGTAGATATTAAGATTTGTTATGCATATTTCAAATTACGAAAAAAGATTGAGCCTGCGGGATATACTATTTTATGGGATTGGTTAAATGATCATTCTAAATCGCTCACAATTTTGGATACCGTATTTTTCGAAATCTTAATGAGCCGTTTTACTGAAAACAGTTATTGGGAGAATATAGATATTTATGGTAAAAAACAGAAAGTCACAGAAAAAACGGTAAGATATACAGTACAAGATTATATCCGTTTTTGTTATAGATTACATAAAAAGATACGTTTAACATTTACAAGTGCAAAAAAGATGAAAGAACTTCATGATGACTATGCTGTAATTATAAAAAACAAATATACCCCAACAATTAAAATTCCAAAAAATACAGAGTTTAAGGAATTGGAAAAATTATTGCCTACAGATGAATTTACATGGATTAAAACAAAACGTAAGATAATAGAAGAGGGTGTAGAAATGCATCATTGTGTTGCGACTTATGCTAATCTGGTAAATAAAGATATTTGTGCCATTTATAGGTTTGTTAGAAAAGACAACAATCGAAGATACACGATTGAATTTAGAAAAAACAAAGAAAGATATTATATCGAACAAATGCAATCTATGTGTGATAGAGGGTACATAGAAGAAGATTATGCTTACGTACAATCATTATTAAATAAAAACAAAAAAGATAAAGTGGCATAATTTCATCAGATAGTGCGTTTCTTTTCTGCCAGTGGAGGCGCCGCAGGCATTATATATTGTAATTTTTTCAATACATAATGATAAAATATAACCATCTTTGAAAAGAATTTATACATATACAAATAGAAAATACAGCTCATGTTATTCAATTGACGAATATATGAAATATACACTAATCTTTAGACTAGGGATGTTTAAACAAAATAAAAAAAGGAAGGTAATATAATTTGAAAAATACGATGAACCAAATATTGTAATTAATAATTTACAACCAATGACACCCTATAGAATAACAAAGGAAAGTTCTGACCACACCTTTATAGAAGGCGATATCATATGGGTCTCTGAAAATGGAGACATTAACAATATTCATGGAAGTGGTTGGATTACACCTTCTGAGTGTCTAAAAGAAAGCTTGGATTTTGAATGTGTAGAAGCCCATGATTATGAAGTACTTAAATATGGAAATAGCGAAGTGTGTCGAATAAAAGAAGTGGAGAAAGATTTTGATGATTAACATAACCATGTATTTGTGACATAAAAGGAGACAAATAAATGAATAGTATTACTGCAGAAGTATTAAAACAAACATTATTCGAAAAAGGTTTGGAATCTATCCAAGATTTTCTGGGGTATGAAATCAATCCAAAAGAAAATAAAGACGTTACTGATCGTAGGATGGATGAAGCTTTAGACCAGATATCAGAAGCAGAATTTGATGAATTTTGTAGAAAATATGGAGTATATGAAGAAGAATGGAAAGAAATTTGGATGTAAGTACACCATAGCTCCATACTCTATTTTCACATAATATTATAAACTGACGACTCTTATAAACATAAGAAATTTAATAAATTACTATTAAAAATACCCATTTTTCCATTTTTTTTTGACATAGATAAGTAGGCAATTTGTGCCTGCTTATTTTTTTATGCAGATAGGAGGAAATCTATGAGTCGAACATTTAAAAAAGGGGATTATGTAAATGTAAACAGTGACCTGGGATATTTCTGGGCGGAAGTTACAAGTGATGTAGATGCGAAACAGAGATTAGTACCTGTACGAATTGATATTTCTGAGGAAAATATCCATAGCATCTTAAATATTCACAAAGAGTACGTACATGATTTACGGGAATATGTAGAGACGAAATGTAAAGATTTCAATTTGGATCCGGCAGATATTTCAGATACAGAAATAGAGGAAATCCAAAATAAAATAAAACAAACTTGTGCCGGAAAAGAAACACCACTCGAAGTAGCAAGAGATATTGTATTTGATGCAGTATATGATTTCTTATTTGACAAAAGAGAAAAAATGGAAGAACAGGAGAGGGAATGATCTATGAATACAGAATTAGATGATCTCATCGGCGTAGACTATGGGGAAGAATATTATCCAAGTCGCCAGATGACAGTCATTAAAAAAGATGGAACTGCAGATCCTTTTAATGTACAAAAAGTATTAAATGCAGTATCAAAATCAGCATTTCGTGCTTCTGTTACCTTTACAGAAGTGGAGCGCAGAAAGATTTGTGAAAATATCATTTCACGAGTGGATGCTTTACCAGGAACAGAGATTTCAATTGCGATGATGCATAATATCGTTGAACAGACACTGGACCTGATAAATCCTGTAGTTGCGAAGAGTTATAGAGACTATCGCAACTATAAACAGGATTTTGTAAAGATGCTGGATGAGGTTTATAAAAAGAGCCAGTCCATTATGTATATTGGAGACAAAGAGAACTCTAATACGGATTCCGCTTTAGTATCCACAAAACGTAGTCTGGTATTTAATCAGTTAAACAAAGAATTATATAAAAAGTTCTTTTTAACTACGGAAGAATTACAGGCATGTAATGATGGATATATTTATATCCATGATATGTCCGCAAGAAGAGATACCATGAACTGCTGCCTTTTTGATGTTGGTAATGTATTAAAAGGCGGTTTCGAGATGGGAAACGTCTGGTATAACGAACCTAAGACATTGGATACTGCATTTGATGTGATTGGAGATATCGTATTATCAGGAGCCAGCCAGCAATACGGAGGATTCACTGTTCCCGAGGTAGATAAGATTTTAGCACCTTATGCAGAAAAATCATATACAAAGTATTACAATGAATATCTTGCTATTTTGCAGGAGAATGGCATTACAGAAAATGTGAAAGCTGGCGCAGATGCCTATGCAATGAAAAAAGTAAAACGGGATTTCATGCAGGGCGTTCAGGGCTGGGAATATAAATTTAATACCGTTTCCAGCAGCAGAGGAGATTATCCTTTTATTACCATGACATTTGGTATTGGCACGAGCAGATTTGAAAAAATGGCGTCTATTGCAATGTTAGATGTCAGACGCGAAGGACAAGGAAAAAAAGACCGTAAAAAACCGGTATTATTCCCGAAACTGGTATTTTTATATGATGAAAATCTACATGGTCCAGGAAAGCCATTAGAGGATGTGTTTGAAGCAGGCATCAAATGTTCTGCAAAGACCATGTATCCGGATTGGCTGAGTTTAACAGGAAACGGATATGTGCCAAGCATGTATAAACAATATGGCAGAGTAGTATCACCAATGGGATGTAGAGCATTTTTGTCTCCCTGGTATGAAAGAGGCGGTACACATCCAGCAGATAAGGATGATAAACCAATTTTTGTAGGTAGATTTAATATCGGTGTAGTTTCTCTTCATTTACCGATGATTTTAGCCAAAGCAAGACAGGAAAGCAAAGACTTTTATGATGTATTAGATTATTATCTGGAATTGATCCGTAAATTGCATATCCGTACTTATGCATATTTAGGAGAAATGCGTGCATCCACAAATCCGCTTGCTTACTGCGAGGGAGGGTTTTTAGGTGGTCATTTAAAGCCATCGGATAAAATCAAACCATTATTAAAACCTATGACTGCCAGCTTTGGTATTACCGCATTGAATGAATTACAGGAATTGTATAATGGAAAGTCTCTGGTAGAAGATGGTACATTTGCAGTAGAAGTCATGGAATATATCAATGCTAAAATAAATCAGTTTAAGGAAGAGGATGACATCCTTTATGCCCTCTATGGCACGCCTGCAGAAAATTTATGCGGATTGCAAATTAAACAATTCCGTGAGAAATATGGAGTAATTCCGAATGTATCAGATAGACCATATGTATCGAATAGTTTTCACTGTCATGTAACAGAAGATATTACACCGATTGAAAAACAGGATTTGGAACATAGATTCTGGAATACAATGAATGGTGGAAAGATACAGTATGTGAAATATCCTGTAAACTATAATATCGAAGCGATTAAAACTTTGGTACGTAGAGCAATGCAGATGGGATATTATGAAGGGGTAAATTTATCCTTAGCATACTGTGATGATTGTGGCCATCAGGAATTAGAGATGGATGTGTGTCCAGTATGTGGCAGCAGAAATCTAACAAAAATCGAAAGAATGAATGGGTTGACTATTAATGCACAAAAAATGTAGCATAAATGATAAATAGCCCATGTAAAACCGGCTAAACTGCGGGAAACTCCCCATAACCTCAATCTGCTACAACGCAGTCGGAAACGACAATCGTGAATGCGGTACAGATTTTAAATCTCAAGGTAAAAACGCTAGAAACCATAAAAAATGATTGAGTCAGGGACAACCGAGGATGCAAGTTCCTCAGACGCAACGAAACTCTTTAACAGGTAAAGCTGATGGAGGACGCTCAGAGACTATAATGGCGGACATTTGATGGTAGAAAGGAAACACCTATCGAAGTAAATGAAAATGCTGTTGTCATGTTATTATTAAAAGGATATACAGCTCCACAAATACAAGAAAAAACAAACTTAAAACCACAACAAATATATAAAATAAAATATAAATATAATCTGGGATATCATATCAATCCAACTTTTAATTTTGACGATTTACAGAATCAAATTCTTTTAAGTGGTATATTAGGTGATGGAAACTATAAACCAAATGGTAAATATGGATACTATTACAGAGAAAGCCACGCAGAAGATCAAATGCAGTATTTAAAATGGAAAGCTGATAAATTATCAGAATTTATATCAAAATCGGGCGTACACGAAATTAAAGGTCGTGGATACAATAAACAAAAATTATACGAATTTATTACAAGAACAAGTAGTAGTTTTGCAATATATGCAGAAATGCCACTTGAAGATGTAATAAAAAATTTGGATATCCGAGGATTAATATTATTTTATTTAGATGATGGTTGGCTTACAGAACATAAAAACATCTTAATATGTGGTGGTGCATTAACATTGAAACAAAAAGAATTAATTATAAATAAATTTCAGGAATACGGTTTGCAATCTTGTCATTTAACAAAAAGAGAAGAGTTTGCTTTTTCTAGTAAAGAATACAATATAATAAAAGAATATGCATTAAATTTTCTACCTAATGATTTAGACGTTGTAACTAAGAAATTTAAGTTCTAAATCCATCAAATGTAATTGTATAGTCCACTCCCCTAAGATTTATAAATATCGGGAATACCGAGGGTATTAAGGATTTATCTTACTCCAGAGTACATGGAGACACCAGATTAAATGATGCTAAGATGGCGGAAATCGCTGATCGAAAGAGCATGTAGTGGTAATAACAAAATAAACAAAATAAACAAAATAAACAAAATAAACAGGACTCTAAATTATAGTTTGGAGTCTTGTTTTATTTTAAAATTGCGGCACACTTGTCAAAGAAAAATAGAAGGAGTAAAATAACAGCAATCAAAATAATAACTTATAGTCTTAGGAGATATAACTATATGAATTTATATAACTGGGGGAAAATAAATAAAACAAATATAGAAGCATATGTACAAAATAAAGACTATAAAGGATTACTGAATGAATATTATACTATGTCAGGAATGTCTTTAACGCAATTATCAAAATCCTTTCAGTGCTCCAGACGTGCATTGGGTAGATATTTATCTGGGGAACGTCAAGTACCATTTGCAATCGTTAAAATAATGCTACAATCAGTAGAAGTCGAAGCAAAATCAGCAGATGATAATTCTGATGACAATGGAATGTTTGTTTGGTATGGAGATAAGGATACTTTATTTAATATTATGCGAGCTTATCGTGTTTTACATTTTAAATGGAACCAGTTTGACGCTGCATGTAATTTAAACATACCAATCGAAAAATTATCCGAATATGAAAGCGGAAAACGTAAAATTCCAATTACAGATCTGCAGAAAATTATGGAAGTTTATGGATTAAAATTGGAGGAATTATTTCCCGCACTGGTTTCATATGATGGAAGAAAAACATTTTTACCACTAAAACCTGTTAGTATATTTGAAATTGATGGTGTAAAATATAACCTACTTGAAGATGAAATACCATTATATGTTAATCCAGAAAATGAAGAATTACTATTATGGCCAAGTTTTCCAATTATGCGATATGATAAAGATGGTACAGCACTATTAAATTATATGCCAAAAGAATTAACAATAGACGAATATGTAAATACAGATGATTTGATTTTTTTGAAAGAAGATTTAGAGACATATTACGAGTATGATTTTGAGGAAAAGAAACTGCCGCCAGTGTATAAACATCTATTGGAAGAAACAAGTGACAAAAAATGTACACGACAGATATATGACAGAAAAGTTTATGGAATAACATTTTTAGACGATTATAAAGTAAAATTAGATGTTAGTCCCAAAACCATTACATTCGATTTACGTGATTATGTTTTTTCAGACAGTACATGGTATTCGATGCTTCAAGATAAAACATATTTTAATCAGGGAAAGCTACAATATGTCGGAGATGAAATCTATCAAAATCTGTGTATTGTATGGCCAGACGGACAATATGTTCGTATCATCGAATTATATTCAGATAAATATCCATCTAAGTATTTAGCCAAGAAACGCGCAATAACATCAAATACAATTTATGAAAACTGGACATTATACAAATAAAGCGAGAAAATCCTCGCTTTTATTTTACCCTTTTTTGCGGTTTTTTTATACATATATAAGTAGAAAAAATAATATTAGGAGGATTTATAAATGAAAGTTGCGAGTACTCACGAGTTAATTGAAAAATTACAGGCATATGAAAAAGAGAATGGCATTGGAGCGATTATCGGAATCGGTACTTATTGTGCCGGAGATAGAGAAAATCAGTATGTAATCGAAATTGCGAATGATTCTAATAGAAACAGGGTATTTATACACGATGATAATTATAAAGAGACCAAAATTGATATTTCTGCAGTACAGGATAATGAGTTATTCCCTGACAGAAGAGTGAACATTCAGGATTTCGAGAAATAATTACAGCATAAAGAGGGGGTAATATGAGAATATCAAAATATACAAAGAGTTACAAAGAAACGAAAATTGATATTTCTGCAGTATCAGATGATGAACTATTCCCCGACAGATGAAAGAACAACATATGTAAATAAAGAAGATATAATTTCTCAAAAATACACCAAGTTTCTTTAGATGATTGGAGGAAAATAATATGAACAGATATTCTTTAGGCATTGAATGGAATTTTCATGGACAGTATGAAGTTTGGGAAATGGTTGTTTTGTCTGATGATAGCAAAGAGTATGTCACAGAAGTAATTAAAAATTGTTAGAAAAACAATAATGTTAAGGGCAATGTTATTGAGGAGGTACGGGAATGATTACGCTGATTGAAGCCGTAAAACTGTGTCGCATACCAGAAGATGAATCCGTTTATTTGAGGGAGCGTGGCTCTGACCGTTTCGATTACACTCTTTTCACCCCACGTGAGATGAGAAATAGGCTCGATATGCGGGCGATAAAAGTCCACGCAATTTTGGTGAGATTTGAAGCATTTGGTTCGGATTTTCTGGGCATGGAGTTTGAAGTAAGTGGTTTGATGAAACGATGATTTCCAACGCTCAGGATTTGTTATAAGGAGAGATATATTATGGTAAGAATTAAAGATGGAAATTATATAGCAATATTCCACGATAGAATGATTGAAGTAAAAGCAGATTCAAAAAAAGATGCTTATAATAAAGCAAAAAGATATTTTGAATCCAGAGAACATAGAGAATTATTTGATGGTGAGTTCAAAGTGTGTCAGATACCATCTATGATAGATATTCTTGATGAGTAAATAAAACGATGATTTCAGAAAAGGAGAAAATATTATGAAAATAAAATCTGCTGACAATTCCGACTTATTGAAAAGATTAGATGAAATTGACGGCGAACTGCAAGATTTTCATATTTCTGCTTATAAGTGTGATTTATTATACAAAGAACAAAATAATTTAAAAGCTGAACTACGACAAAGAGGATATAAGATAAACCCTGATGGAAAAGAGAAGGATGCTGATAACAATCTTACGGCAAAAACATCTTTTGATAAACAGGAGATGATAGAAGAGTTAGGAGAAAAGGAATAATATGAGAATATCAAAATATACGCGAAATGAAAAAGAAAGAACTCTGCATATTTGGATTCCATTGTTTGAAGAAAAACTGGATGATCAGCATTTCTTTTGTGAACAACCACATATGTATCTGATTGTATGGGATAAATGGGATAGCAAGAAAAAGTGTAATAACTTATGGGCAAAATTAGGTATTGGTGATATGGATGATTTCGATTATACCTGTGAATTTGAGCATCCCACACTGGAACTTATCCATGAAGTCATTAACTGGATGTTTGATCATGAATATACCACTATATCTGATATGGATGACGTCATAAAAATAGTAGATGCTTTTCAAAACCGACCGGTAAGAAAGAGAAAAAGATATTGAGGAGGTATGGATATGAGTAAAACCGAGACAAAGGATGTTATTGTATTTACAAACAAAGAAGAGTTAGACACTTATAACGAAATGCTACTAAATGGATTTATGAAATATCTGAGTAATAGACAAAAGAAAAACCATGATGTGGTCCATGTCGGGGCAAAAGTTCTACTAATGCAGGATGAGGATTTTGTAAAAAATTTTCTTACAAATTTAAAAATTGCAGAAAAAACGAAAAATAAGGAAGAAAATTTTATTAAAGATGGGAACCATATGAAGATAGAAAACGGAGAATAAATAATCGTAAAAAAATTAGTATTAAGAATAAGGAGTACAAATATGATTAGATTTGAACATTATCAATACAATTTTCATAAAAATAAAATACAGTCTATTTATGAGAGGTCATTTCCTCAGTCAGAAAGATTTGACTTTGATATTCTTAAAAAATGTGATAAGGAATTTAATGTGCATTTAAGCTGTATTTTGCAGGATGATGAGCCTGTAGGCATGCAATTTACAGTAGAATTACCAAATGATATTACATATCTTATGTACTTTGCCGTAGATAAAGAATATCGTAACCAAAGTATAGGTTCAAAGGCACTGCAAAGACTTGTTTCTTCAAAAGATAAAGTAATGCTGATTATTGAAAGACCTACAGATGAACTAACAGAAAGGCGAAAGAACTTCTATCTCCGCAACGGATTCTATAGCACAGATATTTTCTTTGAAGACATGGGTATTCACTATGAGGTACTAATATCTGATAAGAACTATAAGCCTACAGAACAGGATTTATTAAATAGATATCGTTGTATGACTAATAATGAATTGACTTGGAAAAGGATTAAAGGTACATTTAATACTGAAAACATAAAACTTATTGAATAGGGGCAAAACACTATAACAATTAAAGAGATAAGGCAAATTGCAGGATTAACACAGGAAGAATTTGCAAAGAAATATGAAATATCAGTTCACACGATTAAAGGCTGGGAATCATCTGCTACTTCAAGCAGGCATAGAGAATGTCCACCTTATGTATGTAAATTGTTGGAACGGGTTGTAAATGAAGATTACAGGAGGAGTTGTAAGTGAGTTATTTAATGTTTCAAAATATGCTAAGACAACAGAAAAAAGAGGATGAAACTTTTACTCATGCTTTTAATACAAAACAAAGGAATACACCTATTATTGGAAGATTATTTATTGATAATGAAATTATTCCAATTACAGATATTAAGTATGAAAAAATCAATAAAAAAATAGATGAAAACAGGGGTTTTTACTATGTAAATGATGGGTATAAAGTAATTATTAATGTGTTATTTCCGAAAAACTTAGCTTCCAAATATATCTTGAATTATATTGTAATAAAATTAAAAGATGATAATGAGTTAAATAATTTTAAATTACGATTAAAAAACAATGAAATAATCAATTTTACAAATTATGAAGATTACAGGAGGAATCAGGATGGCTAAAGCTAAAAAGGATGCAACCTATCTCAATGTATATATTGAAAAGTCTACGGTAGAACGACTTACCAAGTTCTGTAAAGAATTTGGTGGTAATAAGTCAGTTACTATAGACAAGGCACTTAATATGTATCTTGATGAGATGGAAAAGAAATTAAAAACATCAAAATAAGCACAAAAAAAACTACACTTTTTCTCATAATGAGATAAATGTAGTTCTTTTTATTTTGGACTAAATACTTAACTTATTAGCATTGCTTAAATTGACAATCCCCTTTTTTACTTACTTAGAAACAGATACTTTCAGAACTTCTCCACAAATATCATCTTCTAAGGTATAAATATTCGTAAATTTACCAACCTTTAATGCAGCTTCTTTTTCCTGATATCCGGCTAATACACCTTCATAGATTTCAGCAGTTGTAAAATAGAAACCAAGCTGCTCTACACTATACAAAGCTTTTCCCAGATCATTGGAAAATCGTCAGGAGTAGTGAAAAACTCTGTCTTTGTTGCATAAGTCTTTAAGTATTCCGTTCTTTTGCTGCCAGGGACAGCCTTTTTTACTTCGATTCGAATGTTCATGCCTGTGCTTCCTCCTGTTTCTTTAACTCTGGTACATCCACAACAGAGAGGATACCTTTTTCAGTAAGTCTGGATACTGCGGTATCAAAATCCACACCAGCAACAACTGCTGCCATCAGCGCATTATCAATGAGTGTAGCATTTTCATATTCTTCAGTTTCCAGATAATGGAGGATACGATTTTTATCCACACGGAGTACAGCGACATCTTCCGGATAAGGATTTTTCTTTTTGGGAATTCTCTTTTGTAATTCCGCCACGGATTTTGCTGTATCAATTACCTGCATTTTAGATTTGGAAGTAACAAATACATATTGTGATTTACTCATTTGTTTTACCTGCTTTCTTTATTTTTTATATGTATATATGTAAAATTATTTTTAAAATTTTCAAAAAGAGAACGGATTATTTTGAAAAAATTTTACATATAATAAGAGAGATGATATGATTAAAACAAAAAAGGAGAAACGATTATGGCAGAAATGATATTATATTTTAAAACTCCAAGAGGTCTAGGAACAACGATACATGCCGATTTTTTACATAAAACAATACGAATAGAAAATCATACCAATAGACTTTTAGATACTGCGTTCGGAGTAAATACCACGCCAACATGGAAAGATTTTGAAACATTTTTAGAAGATAGATGTTTTCCAAGAACAAGAGATAAATTAAAATTAGTTTTAGAGGATGTTGGTGTAGATCATTATGATCCTCTGCTTATTATACGAAAAACACATGGGCGCATGGCAGAGGACCATGCTTGGATTGATATAGAGGAGCCGGAACAGGAAAATGAACATACAATTGATAGAGATGACAGATAAAGAATTAATAGAAACAACTACACATTCTTCCAAAGGAAATCAGTTAAAATGGCAGCTTAATGATAAATGGATAAAAGCAGATTATCTCGGATATGAAGGTTTATCAGAATTTATAGTTTCTAATTTACTAAAAAAAACAAACGTTCAAAATTTTACACAGTATCATTTAGAACAGATTAAATATAAAAAAAATATATACACCGGATGCAGTAGTGAAAATTTTTTACAAAAAGACGAATCTATTTTAACACTTGAAAAATTATTTCGTATGTATTATGGAATCGAAATTTCTGAAAAATGCGCAAAAATAGAAGATATAAAAGAAAAAATCAAATATACAGTAGATCGTGTAATTGAAGTCACTGGATTACAAGACTTTGGAAAATATTTAACAACATTACTGGAAGTAGATGCTATCTTCTTAAATGAAGACAGGCATTTTAATAATATAGCAGTAATATATAACGAAAATAATAATACTTTCAATTATTGTCCAATATTTGACAATGGCGCGGCATTATTATCGGATACAATGATGGATTATCCGTTAGGAGAAGATGTGTATAATTATATTGATCAAGTACAAGCGAAGCCATTTAGTACAAATTTTGAAGAACAAATGGATGCAGCAGAAAGTCTTTATGGCGTTCAATTGCGATATTGGATAGAAAACAGAGATATCGAGTATTTGATAGACGAAATCCGAGAAAGTCATCTATATCCAGATGAAATTATAAATCGCGTAGAAACTTGCACAAAAGAGCAGGTTCATAAATATGTGTATATGAAAACGGCGCCACCTAAGCAGGAACAAAAACATTTTATTCCTATGGAAAGCAAGAACATATCATATCAACCTATAATAGCTCAAGAAAACATTGATAAAAACCAAGACGCTGAACAATGGTTAGATAGGTAGTTTTACGGTTTTTTTAGACATATATAGATAGGAGGTAGTATAGAATGATTTTAACAAGTTATGGATTTAAAAAAGACAGAAGGGAATCCATATTTCTATGATAAAGTCAGAAATGCAATGTTGGATTTTGCAAATATTTTCAAAGCAAATGAAATTGTATAGGATATGATGAATAAAAAGTGCAGGGTATTTGAAAAAATATCCTGTATTTTTCTATTTTTACGGATTTTTTATACATATAAATATAGATTTATATATCAAAGGAGAAAATATATGTTAAGAGTAGCAAAATTTGATAAAGTAAGTTTTAATCAGTTTAAGGAAGATATGCTGGATGTAAAGCCCCATCTTAATGAGGAAGAAATCCAGAAAAGCTATGATGCGATTACATTACCTAAGAGAGCAACCACTGGCAGCGCAGGATATGATTTCCGTGCACCCTATGATATTACGTTAGCTCCGGGACAGACAGCAAAAGTACCTACTGGTATTCGTGCAAAGATGGAACCTGGCTGGGCGTTAATGCTTTTCCCGAGGAGTGGACTTGGATTTAAGTTCCGTATGCAGTTAAATAATACAGTGGGTATCGTAGATAAGGATTATTTCTATTCCGATAATGAGGGACATATCTTCGCAAAGATTACGAATGACTCTAATGAAGGTAAATTATTGCAGGTAAAGGCAGGCGATGGTTTCATGCAGGGTATCTTTATGCCATTTGGTGTCACTGTTGATGATGATGCCAATGGTGTAAGAAACGGAGGATTTGGCAGCACTACTAAGTAGTGCTGTCTTTTCATAAATAAAAATATGGATAGGAAAATTGGGGAATCTAAACAGACAAGAGGAGAAATATGGCAGGAAGAAAAAAGACATCCCCTTATATTTATGGAAACACAGCAAGGAGCTTACAAGAAGAATTAAATGCTCCAAGAAAAATATTATCGAATGAAACCAGAAAGAATAGAGAGAAAGCCCATCATATGAATATTGGCTACATCCTTTTTCTGTCAGGGGCGTTGTTTATCTGTGCTATTTTTTTAATTGGATATGTACAAAAACAGTCTGAATTAACAGCGAAGAGCGCACAGGTCTCTAAAATGGAAAAGGAATTAAATACGATGAAGCTTTCTAATGATGAAGCATATGCCCAAATTCAAAGTAATATAAATCTGGAAGAAATTCGTAGGATTGCGATTGAGGAACTCGGTATGTCCTATGCAGAAGAAGGACAGGTAATCCTTTATCAGGGAAATAAAAAAGATTATATGCATCATGTAACCGAGGATAAATAAGAGGAGAAGATTAATATGAATAAAAATTAATTAAAACCATATACAGAAAATCCTTGACTACCAAAAAAAGAAAGAACAAGAAGGAACTGCACAGTTTATTAGAAGCAGTCAAAGATGGATTTCAAGCAGCCAGTCCAATAGAGGTAGTCAACTTCATAGATAATGGTAACGAAGCATAAAACAAGCAACAGGAAAGGATTAGTAGTATGAACAAGCTGATAGAAAACAGACGAAGTGTAAGAAAGTATAAAGACATACCTTTAGATAAGAAAGTAATTAACGAAATATTAAAAGCAGGTAGATTAGCACCTTCAGCAAAGAACAGACAGCCTTGGAACTTTGTAGTTTTACAGGGAGACAGCAAAAATGAAGTGGCAAACTTAATGTTAAAATATGCAGACGAACCTGAAAAATTAGCTTTAGAGACAGAAAAGCAGAAATGCAAGAGTAGTGTTAAAAGTACAGCTAAAGTAATTTTACAAACACCTGTATTGGTGTTGGTGTTTAAGGAAAAAGCAGAGGAATGGAACATAGGTGACAATTTATCAATAGGTGCTTGCATTGAAAATATGTTGTTACAAGCACTTGAATTAAATGTGGATTCTTTATGGATAAGAGATACATACTGTGTAGCTAAAGAGTTAGCAGAAAAATATAACCAGGACAAAGAATTGGTTTGTTCAGTAGCTTTTGGATATGGAGCAGAAGCACCTGATGCAAGACCTCGTAAACCAATGAAAGATATAGTTACCTGGATTCAGTAAAAGTTAGACGGATAAATTAAATAGTGATGTTAAAAATAATTACCTATGGTGCAATAATAGGTAATTTTCCAATTTAATTATGGAAAACGGCAATATGAAATTTTTAAGTTTTATGTGGAGAAGGAACCGCACAGTTTCATATAGATTTAGAACGAGGAGAAATAGTATATGGATAGAGAAATTTATAAACAAAAATTTATGGAAGCGGATTCTAGTAGAATGCCTGTCTCCGAATTTCAGAAAATCATTAACGACTCTATTTATCCAGCAACCGGTTTTCAAAGAGGATATAATAATTTGCTGATCGCTATCGAAGAATGCGCAGAACTCATCGAAAGTTTCGGCGAATATATATCCGGAAAAGAGAAAAGCAAATATGGAGTATATGAAGAATTAACAGATGTTTATTTAGCACAGTATTATGTCATGCATGTCCTTGACATTGAGGAAAAGGATATAAAACTGGATACGAAACATAAAACAGAGATAGATGTGCTCGTATCATTAAGTAAATTGCAGTTCAGTCTTGCAAAATATATGCGTAAAGCAGAAAACCTCCCCTGGCAGGAGAAAAACCAGATGGTGCAGCAGATCACCGAAGATTTATCCGGCGTTAAACAGAGCTTATTGTTTATACAGGGATATATGATGATGACAAAAGAGGAACTGTTCAAATCGATTAATGTCGTCATGGATAGACAGAAGAGCAGAAACGAATTGCAAGATCCGCTAGGAATACAAATCGTGGAGAGGGAGTAACAATAATGAAATCAGATGGAGTTCAGGATATTCTCACATGGTTAAAAGAAAAATGCAAAGAAGAAAAGGTAAAAGTACAGATAGCGGAAAAAGAATATGAGGAAGCGAAAAGAACGTATCATTTTGAAGATGAGCAGTGTTTAATTGATTCGGCAGAAAGAAATGTAGAAATAGCAAAAGCCAGATTAAATGCATTTGTAGAGGCTAAGATCAGTACTGAAAAATATATGAAAAAATTAAAACATAAAGAGAATGAAAACTATGATACGCCTGAGCTTTAAAACATATTGTGAATACTAAGGGATTTGGTAAGATATTATATTACCTTTCTATGGTTATGATAATATTTTCAATTGATTCTATTATAAAGTTCTTCATATAAAATTTTATTGTAAAAAATACAAAAATCAAAAATAATTTGACATATAACCATAGGAGGAGAGACCTATGGTAAAAGAATATACAGAAATATGGAACGGTTTTCAAATTAGGGAACCTGTATTTTTAACAGGAAAAAAGGACCCTTATATGTTTGATTTGGTGAAATGGGAAGATCATGATCCCATAGAAGTAACCGAATTAAACACAGGAAAAAAGAAAATATCTACGAAATCTTGTTTCACGGTTGGAACAATCATATGGGACACCAGAGAACCCGGATTTGAATTTGAAAGCTGTGGACTAAGATTTTTAGAAAATTATGTGGAAGGCTTAAATCAATTTGTTTTAGACTTTTGTGAGAAACAGACACCAAAAATGATAAAACAGATGGAAAAAGAAAGAGGCTGGTAAGAAAAATTACCACTTTTTTTATATTTTTTGACATAAATAGATAGGGAAATTATTCCCTATTTATTATAGTTGGAGGAGGAAAATATATGCTAATAAAAAATAATGAGCATCTGTTCGTTGATGTTGATTCTAAAAAGGGATATGTAATACGACTAAAAGGACATGAAGGAGCAACATTTACAGTTACAGAAAATTCAACTGTAGTTGTTGGACAATCAGGAAAGTATGAGTATACGAAAGAAGAACTTAATTTATTACAAGCCGAAATATCTGCAGGAATGGCATATATGGAAAACGTAAGACAAAATGGCTACCCGACATTGCGAGATGTGTATTGTAAACCAGAACCGAATTGTGTTTATGAAGATGAACGTGGAAATATTATTCTTTATTTTGGACAAGGGAAATTTATAGAGGAAAAAAGTAAAAATAATAGAACTGGCTATGAATATATATGCGGAAAAATAAAACGATACAATTATCCTAATGATAAATTAAATTTAGATTGGCTCTATGTAAAAGAAAATGGCACTATTTATATGGAGAACGGAGACGATAGTTGGATAAACATTGAAAATACAAGTACACCACCAAAGAAATTGGTAAAACTTTTATATGTATTGCCTGAAAATTGCACAGAAATGCAAATATTACATAATGTACACTATTCAGAATGTTCGTATATAGATGATATAAAATGGGAAAAACATTGGGAAAATAGACAGACTGGAATTCCGGAAAAAAGATTATTGCCATATTCCGAACCTAATATAAAAGATGATATTTTTGAAAGAGATTAATAAATAAAACCACTTTTTTAATATTTTTTTACATAAATAGATAGGTGATTATGCCTGTCTATTTTTTTAGCTATTCAACAATGAAAATCTTGACGGCGTCCGCACCGCACTCGATCACGATGGAAATATCTGTTTTGTAGCAAAAGATGTGTGTGATGTATTAGGTATTGTAAATAATAGAGATGCAATGAGTCGATTAGATGATGATGAAAAGGATGTCGTTAATACCGACACCCTTGGTGGAACACAAAAAGCCAATATCATTAGTAAACAGGTATCGAATTTGTAGGAGAATAAAAGGAAATTGCGGAAACAAGTAAACAATCTAAATGAATACAAATATGAAAGAAAGAAAAACAGGAAAGACGCAAAAATAAAAAGATATGAAAATAAAATCGAATCATTGCAAAAAGAACTAAATTTAGAAAGAGATTAAGAAAATAAGAAAAATTCTAAAAATTTTTGACATATGTAAATAGATGGTAAATCTAAATTTATATATAAGGAGAAAAAATAAAATGAATTATCATAATATTACAAAGGATGACATGTTAAACGGCGATGGACTACGTACCGTTTTATGGGTAGCAGGATGTAGCCATCATTGTCCGGAATGTCAGAATCCTATTACCTGGGATGCAAATGGAGGTATTCTTTTTGATGAAGCTGCGAAACAGGAATTATTTATGGAGCTGGAAAAAGATTATGTAGCCGGGATTACTTTTTCCGGTGGAGACCCTTTAAATGAGGCAAATGTAGAAACCTTATTATCCTTAGCAAAAGAGATCAAAGAAAGATTTCCCAACAAAACTATGTGGATCTATTCCGGATATACTTGGGAGCAGGTAATGTATCCTATTATTACCGATGATTTCAATCCTGCCAGGGATATGTATTTACAGGCAAGGCGGGAATTAGTTTCTATTTGCGATGTATTTTGTGATGGACGTTATGTAAAAGAATGCAGAGATGTAAATAAGCCTTGGGTAGGTAGTGATAACCAGAGAGTGATTGACGTACAGAAATCCTTAAACGAAGGTACTGTTTGCCTGCACGGGGATACCAAAGACGATTTTGAGAGAGAGTAAATAAATATGAAACCACAGGAATTCACTAAACGAACATTGAAAGGTAATAGGTAGATAAAAATGGCAAAAGCAATAACAACTTATGTTAAAGGTATTAAATGTGATAATGAGGAATGTGGATGGAAAGATCCGACAGTTCCATATGAAGATTATCCAAAATATATTGACAAACCATGTCCATGTTGTGGAGCAAATCTACTTACAAGACAGGACTATCTTGTAACAAAAAGAATTATTGAGATATCCAAGTTATTTGGAAACATCGAAGTGCCAGATAATGAAGTAAATACACTTATGCGTGTCAATATGAATGGAAAGAACCAAATTTCGTTAGATATTTCCCAAATTGATTCTGAAACAAAAGATGAAATAATTTCCGATTTCGAAAAATAATGCAATTGCGGAGGTAAAAGAATGAAACAAAATGATATCAAAAACCAATTGGATTTTCGTGTTTTCAGATACTGATTGAACCAAAAAAATCTAGCATAATGTGCTAGATTTTTTATCGAAAGCAATGCCGCCATTGCTTAGCGCTCTTAAGAGCAATTCGTCTGTTATTGAAATTATACTATCGGTTGGGATAAATGTCAAGAGATTTATAATGAACGAGTATTGGAAAAAGAAAAAGTACCTATAAAATATGATGATAGACAATACTTTGAAAAAGATGCTATCATATTATCAGATAGTGAACAGATGTAAACGGAATTAGAAAATACCTATGATTGTATTATGTAAAGGAATGATAATATGAATAAAAGAACAACTTTAAGTGATATGTTTTATAATGATATGTCCGAAGACACAAAAAATCATGAAATAATATTTCTTACCATACATTATGATGAGTGGAAAGAACCAAATAGTACAGAACGTACACAAAGGCATATCCAAAATGTTAGATTAGATGAAGCATTAAAAGAATATGGCAACTGGATTTATGAAAACGCCTATACAACCGAACGAAGCAAAGGCATTACAAGAATAGATGTCTGGTTAATGGCAACAGATGATAGAAAATATAGCCAGGAATATCGAGAAGCACAGAAGGATAAATCCAGTGAGATTGTGGATTACGATAAGGAAAGGGAATAACTATGGAGCAAAAACAAAACGCACCGGAATATGGAAAGAATTTAGGACTCAGCATTTTTCAGATGATCTGTTGCTGTCAGGTAACCGGATTAATTGCACTCGTTGTTACCCTAATTGCTAATAGTGATTATAGAACTGGCAAAATGGATGATTATGAGAAAAAGATGAAAAATGCAAATATCGCACTTATTGTTGGCTGGATCATTGGAGCTATTGCAACGATAGCTACGATTGTTTTGCAGGTAATGGCGATTTCGTATAAAGGTTATTACGTATAAGTAAAAAGGGAAATATTATGATAACAAATTATAATAAAAAGACACCTTTTGAAGTATTTCATATTGCAGAGGATGATCCGCAGAAATACGAAAAATTGTGTGACGAGATGAGCTTGCGAGATGATTCGTTCATCACAGACATGTGGACTCCGAGTATTTATGATAGACATTATGTAGCTATCAGATTATTAGAGTCTAAAACGATGCAGGAACAATTTTTAGAAATGCTAAAGGATGAAGACTATTTTGTTAGTAAAAGTGCAAAAGACTCCTACGCATTATTTAAAATGCAAATGTCTCAGATTGGTGCCGAAGAAGTAACAAAATATGATTGGAGTATTATGTCTAGTGTATGTATGGAAAGAGACTTGCGGGAAGATTTAACGTTATCCATAAATATACGAGACTTAGCCTCTTATCTAGGAAATATTAACTTTGAAGGCAGCCCGGAAGAAGCAAAATGGAATGCAATCAAAGATATATTGCAGGAAGTCAGGAATAATTTCCGACAAATTTATGCAAAATCTCATAATGAAGATGTAGCATTTGATAATTTTGTTTCGAAAGAACAGGAAGATAAAATACGACATATATTGTTTTATGGGCTTAAAAAAGAAATCGAAGAGAGAGAAATCGAATAGCGAAATAAAAAAATCACTACTTTTTCGATTTTTTTATACATATATAGATAGGGATGATTCCCTATCTATATTTTTTTGGAGGAAACACAATGCAGGCAGGTAAAAAGACAGTAGATAAATTAACAGCAGCACAAATGAAAGAACTTTTAAACAGTATTATTAAAGATTGTATCAATTACGCCGGAGATAGTTACGTAGATTTTGGAGAAGCCGTAACAAAAACTTTACATCAGAAAAAACTGGTAGATTATGGTATCGGTAAAGAGCAGGAAATGATACAAAAATATGGATTAAATCATCTCTATTGTAGTTTAAAAGATGAACACCTAAATATGTTATTTGAAGCTTGTGACTATGATATTGATGTAATACGTGATTGGGAAAAATCCATAGAGGATTATTTTAACGGTAGAGCAGTATCTACGGATGAGTTTTTGAATGCATATAATAATGATACTTTACAGGAATATGCGGCAAAGTTTAGCGAGAACTATCATAAAGCAAAAGAAGATGTAGAAAGGGATTAATATTATGAAAAATATGAATCGTGAAATGTTAGAGAATAGAATACATAAACGTATCATGGCAATGCATGATTCACAAGATGTGGATATATTGGCAGCACAGATAATGGATGATTTGGAGCAATTAAAGGATATTAACAATAGACAGCTTAAACAACGGCAAAATGAGTTAAAAGAATATGCAGTATATACAACAATCGAGGATACCTTTTTTGATTTAGAAGATGATCCGTATTACCGTTTAAAAGCTGGCACGAAACTATCATTAGTAAAACCTGTAAATAATCTAGGGAAAAAAGAGAACGTCTTCCATATTTACGTGTTAGATACCGAACAATATTTACCTATTGAAATCAGTTGCACCAATGACTATTTACGAAATTGTGTGGTAGAAACAGACTATTCAGAAATGTCAGAAACCGAAAAAGAAAAAGTAACTGCATGGAGATTCCGGCAATTTCAAAATGACCCGGAAATAGGAAAAAAGGATCATGAGGACCCTGAACTGTAAAAATATGGAGGAAAGATTATGAGTTATGCATTTGGAATGTTTTTCAAACAGATAAAACAGGAAGACCTGCTTTCATTTATCGATAAAGTACAAGCAGAAATGAGAAATCACGCAAAAGAGTGGATAGATTATAATAAATATTATGCTCCATCTGTACGATCTGTACGTTCGCTCACCAATGAACCGAAATTTGTAAAAGCTTTTATGAATGAATATTGGTTAAATACGTTATTTACATCGAGATTTGTCTATTGGCCAAACTACGATTTGTTAGGCGTTTCCGGATATAAATTTCCCGGAGAGATTGAAAATTGGTTTGATGGACATTTCACTTTTCAAAATAGTTCTGACCAGGATTATGACTATGAAACGTGGCCAGCAGGAATTGATTTGTTCGCAACCAGAATCGACAGAGTAAAGAATGCGGATGATGGCAGATTGTTTGAGTATGTTGATGAACTTATGGGAGAATATAGTATAGAAGAGATAAAAGCAGATCCAGAGTACTTCAAAAAATCCTGCATTTATGATATGATTTACGAAGATTTACAGTTAAATGACTGGTTATACAATCGTGACAATCCAGCTTTTTATCAGTTGTCGATAAATGCAATAAATGACGATGGACAACGTATCAGATACAATGCGATGCTTGGGAATATCTTAAAAAAAGAATTTGATGAAGAGGAAATGATGGATTTTGATGAAAGAGAGGAAGAAAGATAATATGTCGTTACCTGATGAGTTGTATCAAAAAATATCTGCAGAGATAAATAACTGGCCAGCATGGAAAAAGAAAGCTTATAACGAGGAATTTGCAAAATCTACCCATGCAGAAAAACTGGAAATAGAAAAAGTGGATTTTGATGAGAGAAAGGAAGAAAGATAATATGTTCCCACCTGAATATGTTACTTATAATAGTTTAACAACAACACTAAACAAAGAACAAATTTGTGGAGACTTAGCGCTTGCTGAAAAAATTAAAGAAAAAAGCACTTCCCTGGCAACAGAAGGATACGATTTATATACTACAACAGATATGATAAAGGAACAAATGATAAAAGAGTATGGTGAAGAGTTTTACCTGAAATCAGGCGCAGCAATCCATACAATCGTAGAAGAAGTATATAATAATATCACAAGACATGAATCCCCACTTATTGATAAATATCGTATGGAAGAAGATTTACGAACTGGAATAGTATATTAAATAATAGTTTCATTCCAGATTATGAAAAATAAAGACCACCCCTGGCAGACAGAAAGGATGGAAAGATCTTTGTGCTGTTAGGGGCGTTTTTTACAGTTCTTTTGTAATATAAGTATTTTGTCGGACTAAAATATAGTCATCAAATATCTGGATTTCATAGGATGCTTTTTTCTTATCATCTTTATCTTTTAATAATAATGTAAAATGTCCATTCCAAATGGAAAATAGCTGCTTATCAAAAGGAAATATATCTTTTAATTCCTCATACAGCTCATTTTCTCCATTTTCTAATACAATCGCAGTTTTGGCAATCGGGAAGACACTAACTCCATATAAATTGCGCATCATAAATATAGGTAAATCATTATAACCCAGTTCTTCGAAAAAATTATTCAATGTCATGGTTTTTTCAGGATATTTTTCCATCATAATTTCCTGCCAAATAGATAATTCTTTCATAAAATTTCCTCCTAATTTACATCTCTATTATATATGTGACCATAATCGACAAAATCTTACAAAATTTTCAAAAAATAGTTTTTTCAGTTTTTTTAAAGTTTTTCAAAATTTTTCAAAAAATTTTTAAAAATCCTCTCTTTTTTTACCACTTTTGCGGTTTTTTTTTACATAAGTAAAAGACGGAAACAAAAGTACGTCTAACAGACAACATTTTAACCAGCGGAAGGAATCCGCAAAAAGGAGTAAAAAATGAGTAGAGTTTACACAAGTAGTAAGACACAGGTAAGAGTAGTTATGGGCGAGGTTACCGAGATTAAAGAAGGCGGTATGGATCTCGTAATCAAGGCAAATCAGTTTAATAAGGCTACCAACGCAAATGAGGATGTAGAGTTTAAGGTACATACCGGAGTAGCTATAACTGATGTAAAGGTTGGCTACAAGGTAACCGCAATTGGTTATACCGGCAGAGGCGGAGTACTGAATGCAGACGCAGTTCTGAGTGGCAGTAAAGGCTATGAGGATGAGGGCATCACCGTACTGACTGGTTTTGTTAAGAATGTTCATATGAACGAGGAGATGAACCAGGATGGCACCCATAAGGTGAAGGCAGACGGAGTGACTCAGAGACAGCCTCACTTCGATATCTATCTGAGCACCAAGGATATGGATGGCACTTATCATAATCACGTAATCAAGGTTTACAATGGTAAGACCGAGGAAGGCAAAACCACTCCTATCGAGAGAGCAAAGAAGATGTTCGGTCGTTTCGACAAGGAGAACAACCGTATCAGAGTATCTGTTGTAACCAGACCCGGACAGGAAAGAACCTGGACCAGCGTAGGTAAGGATGGTAAGGAGTACACCAACAGCCTGATTTCTCATATGGGATACAGCGCAATTGATGTAGACTATATCGATCAGGAGAAGAAGAAGGAAACTCCTGCACAGAGCAAGACTCCTGCAGCTCCCGCACCGGCACAGCCCGCTCCCGAACAGCCCGCACCTGCAGCACCAACTCAGGCAAGTGGATTTGAAACTCCTGGTCCCGAAATGGATGACGAGGAAATGTTCAACTAATCCAAAAACACAGTGGCAGGGTGAAATATCCCTGCCATTTTTAAAGAAATCTGAGGTGTAATATGCAAAAGATTTTAGACTATATGGCAACAAATGGATTTAATGCGAAAGATTTGCAGGAAGAATTAAGATTTCGTGAGATTTCGAATTCTGAACTCAGAGAATCCGGCTATACAAAAGATCCGATTGTAGATGGTAAATTTGCAGGATATTCTACAAATGTATTGGAAGACGCCTTACAGACATTGATCGAAGGTGCCTATGAAATAGAGATGGCAGAAAGATAGTATTATCATTGGAGGAAAAGAAATTGAAAAACACAGCTTATGAAGACCATATTAAATCCTTATATAATGATGCAATGTCTGCAAAGACAGATGCTGGAAAGTTAAGAGTATTGGATCTGTTGTTTCGTATGACTGCAAATGAACTGGTAGCAGAACGAACTGCAGCAGCATCTTTTGAAAAAATGATGGAAGAGAAGTTTGGAAAAGATGCAGTAACAGCCGCCGTAGAGGATAAAGATATTTACAGCAATCTGAATCTGTTGGAAGCACTACTCATGGATGATAAGAAAGAGGAAGAGGTACCGAAGTTATTTCCGGAGGTAGGCGCATTGTTCGAGTTAGATGAAATGGAAGAAGAAGCTGAGATTGAAAAGTAAATAAGCAAATTGGAAATCACCTGACGAAATATCCAATGTCATTAAGTTAAGTAAAACACCCCTCCCTTCTCTTTTTCTTAAAACGAAAAGGGAGGGGTGTTTTTGGAAGGGAATCAATAGTATGAATAAAAAAATGATAAAAGCCTTGAAAAATAAATATATTTATGTTGATATTGATGGTACTTTGGCAGAATATCGTTTTAATAACCATGTAAGTGCAAAAGATGGAACTGCTAACGGACAAACTATGAAAGAGATAGAAAATCATATATTTCTTCATAGTAGACCACTAAAAGCAGTAATTAAGACACTTAAAAAAGCAAGAACAAAGAACAAATTTATATGTGGAGCTATCATATCTCCGATTGAAGTTATGGACAAATTTGAATGGTTGAAGACATACTGTAGTGGCATAAATTTTAAAGACTATTATTGGTTTGTTCCTGATGAATATTGGAATAGCTTTTCGATATTTTTTATGGAAGAAGCAGGCGTGTCAAACCCATTAAAAGAAAATGTGGTTTGGACTAAATATGGTTATTTCTTTAAAGGTTCTAAAACACGCATTTGGGGATGGGTAAGTGTCAATAGTCATCATTGTATAGAAGATGCAGTATTTATTGATGATGTGTTATCGTATCTAAAATATGCAGAAAAACTTGGTGTTACAGCTTATCATGTTAGTAGTTTTATTGATTAATAAAGGGGGTTAATATTGTGATAGGAGATATGATAGTTAATTTATATGCAAAGGACAGATGGAGAATTGATTGTAAATATGGTACAAGGGTTGTGTTCCCTAGTGACTCTGAAAGAGTTTTAAACTTTGTAAGAAAAGAGTTTCCTGATGAAAAAGGTTGGCTGATGGAAATAAACCATGCTTTACATGAAGGAAAATGCGTTATAAGTGTTATTGAACATGAGATAGTTGGTTTTGCTTGTTATGATTGTACGGGAAAAGGGTATTTTGGACCGTTTGGGGTAGCAGAAGCTCATAGAAGTAAAGGTGTTGGAACTGAAATATTTTATGAATGCCTTGACCAGATGAAGTCTTGTGGTTATGGTTACACAATTATAGGATGGGTAGACGATACAGCTAAAGATTTCTATGAGAAAGAAGCTAATGCGTGGTATATACCAGACTCTGAACCAAACAAAACATTGTATATGAGACGAACAAGAACTTCTATAGAGTTTGATGACTCAGACTGGAATAAAGACCATGCAAGGATGAAAAATGCAGAAGAATAAATAGTATATTGGAGGTTTCAATGTTATTATTGTACGTAAAGAGTATCAAAATCAAGGTGTCGGCACAGAACTTCTGACTAGGGTATTGGAAGTAATTAAGGAAGAAGGATGCACGTATGTGATTATGCAATCTGGTAATCCAGCAGTACAACATATGGCAGTATCTTACAATCTAAATCATCAGCAAACGAGCGTGATGCAACCATTGATATGTTGAAACGATTAGACTGTGGTAAATATATTGTAATTATGGATAGAGGTTATGACGGTTTCAATATGGTTGAAAACTGTAATCGTCTACAAGATTGCCATTACATTATTCGCACTAAAACAGGCTTTGGTGGTATTCGTGAAATTGCAAATCTTCCAGACAAGGAATGTGATGTAGAAATGACTTTTAGGGTTACTACTTTCAATCATTATTACTCACAACATAGATATACGGATGAGTCTAATCTACATCTTGTAAATCATCGAAAGAAACATTATAAACAGGTTCTTTCAAAGAATACAAAAGACCAGAGATGGGATTTTGAACAATTTGTAAATATAAAATGTCGTGTTGTAAAACTTCGCATTAATAATGCTGAGACAGGTATGGAAGAATGGGAAGTATTGCTTACAAATCTTAACCGTTTTGAGTTTCCTATATCACGTATGAAGGAAATGTATCATAAGCTTTGGGATATTGAAACTTCGTTCCGAGAATTGAAATATGCTTTAGGTGGCATCAATTTCCACTCTAAGAAAGACGATTTCATCAAAATGGAACTGTTTGCACACTTTATTATGTTTAATACAGTAAGTCGCTCTATTGCTTGTGTATCAGTGCTACAGACTAATCATAAGTACCCATATGCAATTGATTTCAAGATGGCTTATTTGATTGTTAGAAAATACTATAGATTACATAATAATGAACCACCAGATATGATGCTTATTGAAATGTTGGCATACACGGTTACCGTAAGAGCAGGACGTTCTGATAAGCGTAATATGAAACCAAAATCGGCAGTTTGGTTTGTATATCGTGTAGCTTAGAAAGAAATTAAATACGGGTAATTATTAAGACTAGCTGAGAGAATCTAGTATTAAAAGCATGTTTAGGTTTAGCAATAATGCGTATTATAACTGTGATAATATGATGTATTATGTGTAAAAGCCAATGTTAGTTATCTTAACTTAATGGTTTTTGTATAAGAAAAGAGCCAAAACAAATTTCGACTCTTAACTTAATGACATTGACGAAATATCGGGTGATTTTTTTTATTTTTCAACAAAACCTCTTCAATCGGTATCGGATGGAGATGCAAAGTAAATACAAAAAGGAAAGAGTCCTGATTTTACTCAGGACTCTTTTTTACTGTCTTTTTGTTGACGTAACAAACATAACTGATTCGTATTTTTATCAAAATAAAACAATCTTTTCGACCATTTTTTTTCTATTTTTTTACATATATAGATAGATTAGGAGGTATTTTTATGAAACTGGATATAGAAGCCTTTAAGAAAAGAGATGCTAATAAATCTGGAACATGATACCTTAGCTTATACACGAAGGAATAAATATAAAGGAACAACATTAACAAATTGGAGAAAATGAAGGAAATGGAATATGGACGCTTTTAAGATTGACAAAAGCAAAATCGAAGCATTGAATACAAGATATAAGGAAAAAGCAAAAGAACTGACGGCATTAGCAAAAAAAAGAGATGCGCAGCTTGAAAAAATAGGGACTTATCTTTCCACAGCATGTTGTGAGATAGAAGATAATAAAAAAGAAACTGGTATTACCGAGTTATCTACAGTATTATCTTTAGATGATATTATAACAGTGGAGGGTACAAAACTATCTTCGAATTTATCCATTAATATTAATATTAATCCGGAAACTGATTATTATCAAATGTCTCCGCAGATGAAAACTAATTTATATATCCAAGCTAAAAATTATATTGGATGTCCGGAAGAAACACTTCCACTTTTTACACAAAATGAAAAAAAGATACATTTCTGTACCTCATGGGTACAAGCAAAATCATTACCTAAATATGCAGTAGAATCTGTGCTGGCATATCTAGCAAATAATAATGAGAAAATTTGTGAGCAGATTGGATACGCATTATCTGCGAAAATTGAGCAGCAAATGGAAAATCGAATCACAGATGTAAAAAATAAGATCGAAATTATTTCAGATAAAAACAAAGAGGAACTAGATGTGACACTCGATTAAAAAGGAGAAAATAATTATGTTAGATTTCAGTAAATACAATAAGTTTAGAACAGAAGCAATAAAAGCAAGTAATAACTCGGTAGAAAAATTAAGATATGATTTATCTATGTTTATGTCTGATGTAAAAAGAACATTTAAAGATACATATGAACATGCATCTTCGGATATGCCGATAGAGTTTTCTTATCCATTAGATACAAAAACAACGGACGGCAGAAACTTTAATTTGTATTTTTTCACTAATGGTGAAGCTACCAGTTATGTAGTCAGTCCGGATTCGTTAAGCGATGTAATGTATGGAAAATTTGAAACAGCATACGATGTAGGTCATATCACAAGTGATCAAATTGCTTATGGTATAAAATATGAAAATAATATTTATCAGGAAATAGTAGATAAAAAAGATGATATTATGGCTACATTAGAAAAGACGATTGATAAAGCTTTTATGGATGAAATTGCTAATATCAAAAAAGACACTTATACCGGCATGGAAATTGTGGAGGAATAAAAAATGGCAGTAGTATTTACAAGTGGTTGTGTACCATAAACATGCAAATGAAAAATTGCTTTCAAGAAAAATATGGAAGCAAATTCTGAAGACGAGGCAAGAGAATTTGCATATGAAAATTTTAGTGGTAAAAATATTATATTATGTTATAGTTGCTCATATATTTAAAGTTGAAGAAGTTTAGGAGAAAGATATGGTTAAGTACAAAAACGATTATCGGAAATTATTGGAATCTAAAGGTTTTGTCTTGAACAATTATCCCGAAGACGGCAAATTTTGGGAGCTGGTTATAAAAGATGACGAAGATTTAAAACAGCATATCTGCAAGGTATTCAAAACCGATGTAGAGTTGCTGGATAGTAATATAGACAAGGTAATCTTGCAGTGTGCCGAAGATTATAGCAGATGCGTATTCTACTACGATTGTAATCCATATAATATGGAAACAGAAGAGTTTATGAAATGTGTTGAGAATATTGGAATGATAAGAAAGCTGGCGACAAAGGATTTATTAAGTTGGGAGAGTGAGCTTGATGAATTAGAAATGGAGGCAAATATATGATTTTACACAAAAACACCCCCCTAACAGCAATGGAAAAGCAGGATTTGCAGTTATTGATTGAGGATATCAAAAGTTATGCGGATCAAAAACACCAGGAATTAAAAGCTGCTGGATATCCACATGCAGAGGTTGAGCTTTCTTTGCCGGTAGCTGATAAATCTATGCAGACAAGACTCAATGTGAAAATCACTCATGTAAATCCAAAATCTGCAAAGATAGATGTGCAGCTTCGGACATGGAAAGAAAATGGGCATATCGAAAGTTGCCAGCTATACTATAAGGATGCCAGACATGAGACTTTCTATGAGGAAACATCTAAAAATAGAAATGTGCTGCGTGCATTGGCAAATGATTCCGGATTAAGTCTGGAAGCAATCAAACAAAGTCTGGACCAAACATATAGTGACATAAATTATGATTTAGAGAGAGTATAGAAAAAGAGAGAGGAAGATATATTTCCTCTCTTTTTTAAAATTTTTTCATTATTTCTTCATTTTTCATGAATTTTTATACATATATAAATGTAAGACTATATCTCAAAAAAGGAGAAGGAAAATGGAAAACAGTAGAAATCGTAACATTGTGCTTTGGATCATCTTGTCATTTGCAACCTGTGGTATCGCATCACTTGTATGGATGGTAAAGTTAAACAATGATTACAGAGAGCTTGCCGGAGAAGAGCTTCAGAGTGGATTCATACTTATCCTGTTATGTCTTGTAACATGTGGTATTTATGGATTTGTATGGGCTTACCAGCAAGGAAAACGTTTACAGGTAATCAATGGCACCGACAATAGTGTATTGTATCTGATATTGTATATCATTGGTTTGAGCATTGTTGCAATCCCTCTGATGCAGAATGAATTAAACAAACTGGAAGCGTAAGGAAAAAGGCAATGTCACCTAGAAAAGAAATAAATATAGGACTGATAATTGGGATGCTATATGCGGTGTTTATTAATATAACAGGTATAAGCATCCCTTGCCTGTTTCTGGAGATTACAGGACTTAAATGTCCGGGATGTGGAATTACCACATTTTTTATGAATATGTTTCGTGGAGATATAAAAACAGCTATTTCTGCCAATCCCAGTTTAGTGATCGTACTTCCTCTGCTAGGGGCGGTCCTTATTTCTGTATATGTAAAGAATTCCTGGGATATTAAAAAACGGTGGACATTATGGTGTTTATATCTCAGTCTTTTTTTCTTATTATCTTTTGGAATTTTGAGAAATCTACCATTTTTGATAGACCTTTTCGGGAAAATTATACATATATAAATAAAGATATTTACAGGAGGTAAGTAATATGGATTTAGATCCTAAGATTATTAACGATTGGAAGTTCATAAAATATGTCTCTGCGCAAAAGATGATTGGAGTCGAAGAAGATTTTGTTAAGGATAGATTGGAAAGAGTCTGTGAAACCATGAAGGATGTTATAAAAGCACATGAGCAATATATGGCGTATGGAGCAGAGAAAAACTTCACCTTCCCGCTTACCGCTTTTCAAAATACAGTAGATGCAGATCATATAAATGCGGTTGTAACGATTACACAGAAAGATGACAACAATACCACGCAGGCGGAATTGGTTATAACGCCAAAGGATAGTGAAGAACCACTACTGGATGCAGTAGTAACAAAAGAAAAGAAAGATTTTACATACGATGGATTATGTTTTGGCATAATTATGCCATATCTGCAAAAAATTTGTCGAGATATGTCCACTGACTACACAAATACGATGAAAGATTATGCGAATAAAATGGCAAATTTAGCCCATCTTACTGATGATCTTGCGTTGGAATATGAAAATTGGGAGCGAGAAAATGATTACAGTAGAGACTGATTGGGACGCAATTGTAAATTTGATGGATGACGATATCAGGGAAAAAGTACATTTTGAAATGGCACCCTGTACAGAAGAGGCATTTTTAAAAAGATATTTACAATTAGACCCTGATTTCGAAAATGTATTACAAACAGAGTTTGGAATAGAGATGGAGGAAGAAAATGTACGGTTATAAGAGTAAAGCAGAAGAACAAAATGAAAAATTAGAAACATTGCTGGCTTATCATAAAGAACTAAAAGAAAAATTAAATGAGACACGAGAAACAGGGGAAATCACATATGATTATATTGCACATCAGAAAGAATTATTAGGTGATGCTCTTTTTAAACTAATGTATAAGCATAACTTTATCGTAAATAATTATGCTATGGAAAATCAGCCGCTTTCTTTTGTGGTTTTTTATCCGGACGAAAAACATCAGGTAAAAATAACCGTAGAGAAAAATGACGCTTTATTACAGTTAGTTGATGAGAATCATCATGGTATTGCTTTTTATCATTTTAATACAGTCCAACATATTTCTGAATGGTCAGACACTGATAAATCTGAAATGAAACCACTTTATATGAATGCAAATGAAATCATAAAAAAGATGGAACCCTGTTATATGGATGCTATGATTCAAAGGTGTCAAACGAAAAACGATAATTTATGTGCAGAAATCGAAATGTACGCAGATTGTAAACAGTATCATAAAGATGAAAAAATAAAGAAAAGAATTACAGAATTACAGAATAGTCCCGTAAAGTATTTGCCGGAACTAATGCAATCATTATTAGATGATTTTATAAAGTTATATCAAAAATATGATAGGTCTGCTGTACAGAAAGATTACAGTGATGAAATCCGAAAAGAAATCAAATTTATGGGGCAAGATGGCGTAGAGAGACTTTTGGAATTTAAGGTTTTGATGCGCAATAAAGACCGATATAATGATGAAAGACCTATATATCATGTAGATATCCTTAAAAAAGAAGCGGACGCAGAAGAGCACGGATATTATTACGGGTCTTCTGAAGGATATTGTACGAATTTACAGTATGTAAATAATAAATTAATTGTAAGATATCCGGAAAATGTATGGTATCACGAAACAACGAAAAGTGGAAATGAGGGGATTGATACCAGCTTAGAAAATGAGCTGATTGAAAATAAACAATTTATCACTGAGCATATCAAGCAGCTTTATGCACAAGAAGCAATGGAACTGGCTAATGAGTGGGAAGCAGAAAAAGAAGCCGAACAGGAAAGATAAATAAATAAAAAAAAGAAAGAAGAATTATGCGGGAAATAAGAGGTAAAAACTATGAAGAATGATGAATTTCTTAAAGAATTTGACAAATCACAATTTGATGCAGACCAAATAGAACAGATAAGATATGGACTCGTATTTGATCTTGATATTTCCGTTTATGCAAAGCCTGAATTTAGTTGGGATCAAATGCAACAGATAAAATATGGCTTGGAAGCAGGTATTGATGTTTCTATTTATGCAAACCCAGAAATCAATAGTAACCAAATGCTTCAAATAAGACTTGGTTTAGAAGATGGTATTGATGTATCTACTTATGCAAAACCAGAGTTTGATTGCGATCAACTACAGGAAATAAGATATGGTTTAAAACATAAAATAGATGTATCTATTTATGCCGACCCTAAATTTGATGTGACTCAAATGAGACAAATAAGACTTGGTTTAGAACAAGAACTTGAAAACGAGGATATTGAGAGGTAAAAATTTTGCAAATATGGAGGAAATAATATGAACTCACAAAAATATTATAAATTAATTCATTATGACAATGAAGATGATTATCAATTAGGACATGGAAAAATCAAAGATATTATGACTACCGAAGAAATGGAAAAAGCATTATTTAATGTTAAAAATCATTTTCATCTAAACAGAGAAGAAATTTATACTATTACTATGCGAGAAAATCCACAATATGAAGGTTTTGCAGGTGAGTTAAAAATAAACACATGGAATCAAAAAAGTGTGACATTTGATGATATGTGGTTATGTCCGGATCCTAATTATAGAGGAGAACCTAAAATTAATTTTTATGGATATGTAAAAAATTATAAAGAATTAGTTGTAGATGAAATATCACAGGAAATGTAAAGGCAATAGTGTAAAATGGGAAATAAAAAAATAATTACATTAGAAAATTTATTACAATAAAGATGTGAAAGTATCGAGGAGGAAAAGGAATTATGTTAAAGGCAATTAATATTAAATGGGACGTTGATATGTATGATATATACGATAGATTAGATGATATGACGGCTGAAGAAGCTGCAGAATCATTAGGTATTTCTAAACGTATCTATGCCAATATGACTACAAGCGAAAGACATGATTTAGCATATGAAACATTTTACGGGCATGACAATCTCGTTTCTGAATTTATGGATCTTCCTACAGAAGTTGATATTCCGGAAGACTTAGCAAAAGATTATGAAGAAAATGAAGATGGGTATGCTGAAGATATTTCAGACTGGTTATCTGATGAATATGAATTTTGCAATAAAGGATTCAATTTAGTAGATACTGAAAGAGATTTGGAGTTAGAGTGATATGAGTTTATATGATAGATTAGATTATGTACTTTGGAAACCTAGATTTTCTAATCTGGGTGTGATCGTGATATCTTTGCTGCTAGGGATTGTCATTTCAGCATTGATCATTATCCCAACAATAGTATTTAGTTAAATATTTTTTAAAAAACCGCTATTTTGGCGGTTTTTTTATACATAAAAGAATGTAGGAGGGTGTGATATGCAATTTATACCGACAGACGATTATAGAGAAGTCTCTATGTATGCAGGTCTTAATGCTATTGAAATAGGAAACACAGATAAATTGTATTCTGATGGATTGGATGCAAATGAGTACATCTATTTTGATCCTGTCAAAGGATTCTGCTATGAAAAACGCACCGTAGCCAAAGCTACGGAGTGTCCTGTAATATTATGTGATCTTAAACATCCTAAGCTAAAGCTTAGGTGTTTCACATAATATTATGAGGATGGATATAGCATCGGTGGAACATATGATCAGACAGTGAAGATATTGCATTCTCTCAAATGGTGTTTTAATCATAAGTTTTATGTAAGAAAGTGAGGCACAAGACACATGGACGATTGTAAATTTTTAACAATAGATGATGTAACACCTTATCATGGAGACGTATTTGATCATCCGGATTACAAATATACTTGCGAAAAATGCAACAAGGAAGTTATTCCTTTCATACATTGTAAAGAAGAAAAATGTAATAATTACGAAAAGACACAAAATAAATAAATTGGAGAAGAATAATTATGAAACATTTGGTCGTGTTTTATGCGGAAAGCGGAGTATATAGTATGGTATATGATTTTAAAAATGTACCACCTACGATTAAGGATATACAGGAAATGCAAAAGGATTTGCAGAGACAAGAAAATATGAGGAATACACCTGCAGTTGTAAATTGGTTACCAATTAGCGAATAAGGAGGTTATTATGTATAAAATCATTGATACCGCTGTTATGCCAGATGGGACAAAAATACAATTAGAGGATTGGCATAGTGAAAATTCGGAGGAATATCCAAATTTGTACGGATATACCATCGCAGCATATCCTGTTGCTAAAAATTCCGGAAAATCTGGCTGGACAAGACTTGGAGAAGAATTTAGAGTCACGATTTGTAGAAATGAACATATGCAATATTCCGATGATATGGTCCTCTCTGATTATGAGTCGTTGAAAAATGGAACAAAGACGCTTGCAGATTTAAAGGAACATTTTCGGTATAAGACTAAAGATGAGTATTATTTGGGTTTAAATGATATAGAACCGGAATTTTAGCATAAAAATAATGGGAGATTATTAATCATGTATGAAAAAATATCTGAGGAAAAAATCAGACGGGAAAAGGTAGAAAAAGTCAAAAATAAAATTCTATCAGAAATGTATGAAAGACTTTACGTTTACAAAAGAAGAATTCAGCAAAACACAGAGATTTCAGATGAAGAATTTGATTACTGTGTAAGAAAGAGTTTTGCTTTATTAGAACTAAAAAAATATCTATTAAACGATAACTGTTTTATGAGTTATGAAACAAAGTATGGTGATGAAGATATTGTTATATATATGGTATCTGAAAAAGAGTTGGATATTTGGGCGCAAAAAAACTATAATTTCGTCTTTAACTTTTTACATAAAGTGGAAGAAAATGAATATAATGTGTATCCACTCTTGAATGACAGGTTTTTTGGATACAATTTTACAGACGCATTTGATCATATTTTATATGGTGAAAGAGAGGAATAGTAATAATGAGATGGAAACGTGAAATACAAAGTGCGCCTTATCATGGACAGATAAAATACACTACAGTATTTGCATGGTTGCCAATTAGGTGTGTAAATGGTGAATGTGCGTGGTTAGAAAAAGTAAAATTGGTTAAGGAATACAGAATGGACCCAAGTGGGCATTGGATTAATAAAGAGTTTAAGTAACACGTTGAAAAGCACATTTTCTGAAGAAGATAAAAAATTGGATACAAATAAAATCAAGAAAAAAGAAGTATGGTCTGCAAATAAATGGTATTTATTTTTTGGTGTACTGTTTGCAATCCTTACTTTGCTTTTAGAAGTAAGTGCAATTTCGAATTTTATCACAAGAGATAGCAAAATAGAAGCTGGCGTTCTATTCCTTATTTTACAGATTCCGGCTATGTTCTGCTTATTATTAACAACCATGATAAATAATTATATCCATAGAGTAAAATTCAATATCTACTGTTGCAAATTAGAAGATATAGATATTGCTTACATAAGAGAAAATTATTGCATTGAAGATATTAATGAAAGATATGTACTGTTTGTGGATAAAGAAAATGACTATAACTTCAGTATTTGGAAATTTCTACATGGATATGACTCATTATATCAGATAGTAGCTGTAATGTTTCCGTAATTAAACAATCTTTGTCAATGGAACGTTTATAAATTCATATGACTATATTTTATATGATAAGAATGAATGGGAGGAATAATGATATGTGGACCCCATGTGATGATCCGATTGATGAATATAATGAAAAGACCGGAAAAATGGAAACACATCATAAATGTCCATATGCAGATACCTATGCAGGTTATGAAGACGAAATGTGTAGGAACTGTTGTGGACTTGGCGTAGATGACGATAACTATGATTATGATGAGGAGCAGTAGTTTATGAAATGGAATCAGGAATTAAATCCATCCCAGTTAAAGGCCGCATCCCAGATTAATGGACAACTGCTTATTTTAGCTGGAGCAGGATCTGGTAAAACGAAAACATTAACCCATAGAATTGCACATATGATTGAAGAAGGTATTCCGTCTGAACAGATTTTGGCGATTACCTTTACAAAGAAAGCTGCCGGTGAAATGAAGAGTCGTATTTCCTCTCTGCTAGGGGATGTGTGTCAGCCAAAGGCATGTACCTTCCATTCTTTGGGGTTTGATATTGTAAGGGAATTTCCGGTAGAATGTGGATATCGAAAAAGAGTATCCGTATGTGATGCTGCGGATAGCAAAACAAGAGCAAAAGAAGCCCTGGCAGAAGTAGTAGCAGAGCGTGGATATACAGAAGATACTTGGTCATTTGAAAGTGATAGGCAAAGAAAGGAAATGCAACCGTATCATAAGGATAAAGATGTGGTAAACGCATTTTTGGAGTATATTTCAAAAGCAAAAGATATGTGTCAGGGACCGATTGCAGCATCTGATGAAGCTTATGCGAATATGGGAATCATTGTACAAAGAGGTGACTTCCAGTTAGCTTATAAAAAGTATCAGGATGAACTTGTAGCGGATAATGTCTTAGATTTTGATGACCTTATCATGGTACCGGTATTACTATTGGAGTTAAACGAAGAAATTGCAAATATTTATTGGAATAAATACCGCTATATCTCTGTTGATGAATATCAGGATACAAATAATGCACAGTTCCGGTTAGTACATAGATTAGCAGAAGGGAATGGCAATCTGTGCGTTGTTGGGGATGATTATCAGAGTATTTATGGATTCCGTGGAGCAGATATCTCGAATATTTTGAATTTCAAAAATACATATCCTACTGCAAATGTTGTAATTTTGGGTGAAAATTACAGATCTACCCATAATATTGTAAATGGAGCATCCGGAGTGATTGCATATAATCAGAAGCAAATGCATAAGAAATTATTTTCCATGCAGGAAACCGGCAGTCCGATTGCAATCGCTAATTTTGATACCAGTAGATCGGAAGCAGAATATATTGTTGATAAAATCGAACATGAAGTAACGTTCAATGGAAAAGAATATAAAGATTTTGCTATCCTTTATCGTAAAAATGTATTATCCAGATATATGGAAGATGCGTTAATGAATTCGGGAATTCCTTATATTATTTATGGTGGATTAAGTTTTTATGATAGAAAAGAAGTAAAAGATGTCGTTTCCTATTTGAAAATATTATCCGGCAGCGATGATAAGAAGGCGTTTGCCAGAATTTTAAATGTACCGGCAAGAGGCATTGGTGCAAAAACGGTGGATGTCATTTTAAAGGGACAGAAACAGCAGAGTGATGAGACGCTGATTGAAAGATTTTATCAATATGCACAAACACAGAAAAAAGCAAATGTAAAAGATTTCGCAGATAAGTTATATGCACTTTATCAGTCCGTACCGGAGCTTACCACAGCAGGATTAGTTAGCCAGATTTTAGATGTATTTGATTATCGGGAATATCTGAGTGCATTTTGTAAGGATGAAGCCGAGGAAGCAGAAAATCGTATTTTAAATGCAGAAGAGATGATTGTAAAATGTAAAGAATTTGAAAAGGAATATCGCATTGAACATCCGACTGCTGATGTCTGGGAAGTATTAAATGAATTCCTTGCAAATGTCATGTTAGTAACAGATATCGATAGGAAAAAAGATGAAAACAAATCTGTAATGCTAATGACTATGCATGCTTCAAAGGGATTGGAATTTGACACAGTATTTATGGTAGCTTGTGAAAAGGAGATTTTTCAAGTACCAGATAAAAAGGATGACCCGGATATTAAAAATATTTTAGATCCGGAAGAAGAAAGACGACTGTTTTATGTGGCAATGACAAGAGCAAAGAAGCAGTTATATATTACAAATTCTGACACAAGATTTTTATATGGCCGTGAGTTAGGGGAACATCCGGTAAAGTTTATTGGGGAAATTCCGAATGAAAACAAGAAATATTTAAGAACAGATAGATATTTTCGTAGTGGTTATCTCAACAGAGATAGATAAGTCAAAAGGCTACTATTTTTGGTGGCTTTTTTGACATATATAAATGATGGAGATAAGCAAAAGAAAGGAATATTTGTAATATGAAAGTAAAAGTAAAAAAACATTTATGATGCATAAACATGAGGAAAAAGATACCATTACTCTTCAAACTGGGAGTGTTTATAATGCGGAAAAAATAATATACGCAACGGGAAATATTTTCTATATCCTGTCTGTTGCAGATCTCATACTTGATGCAAATGATTTTCATAAATACTTTTCTATTGTTAGGGAAAGAATATCTATTAAAAACGCAGTAGAACAGATACAAAGCATGGATCATGCAATAGAAAAATTGGCAGATGTCACAGTACCCGCAATTTATGAAGATAATGATAATAATAGATATGGATATGAAATAGCAGAAGATATTCTAAATACCTTTGCAGACTGTGAGACAGAAAAAGAGTACAAAATTGCAAATGATATGTTAATTAGTATTTGTGGATATTCCATTGAAACGTTACTATCAAAAATGAAAGAAAAAGAACAATCTGAAGAGATAGAGAGATAATGGAGGAAAAATAAATGGCAACATACGATGTGGATAAATATCGAAAACAATATGATATGGTAATAGAAATAAAAATAAAGCCGAATAAAACATTTTCAACTGGTGATACCGCAGATTGGACACTAAATAAGGAATCTGTTTATGACGCAGTTAGAGTTATAGACGAAGGATACCCTCATACGGATTTATACATTATAAAATCAGAAACTGGAAATGAAATAATCTGCCAACCGGAGAAGTTTAAAAATTTTTTTACAAGAGTGCAAACCGAACCGGGAAAATATCTGAAAGTCAGAGCAAATACCGATTTAAACTATGAATATTCCAAATTTAATATGTATAAAATATATGACGCAAGAATATATATGGAAGATGGTATACATTCACGTTATTTTGTAATTTCTGAACTTGATTATGAAAGTGAATTTAGCGAAAAAGAATTCTATAAGTGTTTTACTAAAATAATAACAGAACGTGAAAAAATCACACCAAATTATATTTATAATTACGAAGAAGGTAAATATATAAAGGATAATTTTAAAATAGAATCCACTAGCGTAGAGAATTGGTATATACTTGGATATTATACTTTTGAACCTAAAGGAGATAGCTACAGTAGTTATAGTAGATTGGAATTTAAAGTTCCAGAGTATGATGGAGATAAATGGAAATTTAAAAGAGTCAATTGTCGTATAGATTGGAATGGTCATTCTCAGGGTGATAGTAGAGACACAAAACCTCCAAAAGAGATAGAGGACTATATCAAAGATTTATATCAAAAACAAAAAATAGATATATATCGAAAAAACGGAATATCAGCAGGAGATAGATTAGAAGACTCTGTAACCAGTAAATTATTAAATGTTGTAGAAGAGGGTTCTCCTTGTGGAAGGATGGGAGAACAGATATTAAATACATTTAAAAAATGCAAGACAAAAAATGAATATAAAATTGCTAATCAAATGTTAAAAATTATTTGTGGAAAACCCATTGAAAAACTATTAAATGATTTGGGCGAAGAAGATGCGTTAAAAGAAATAGAAATGAATTAAAATCTGAAGAGATAGAGAGGCAAAAATATGTCAGACTTGACACATTTGTTTTCAGCCGGAGATAAAGTACGGTGCAAGGTAGACCACATATTTTTCAAAGGAACTGTAAAAGAAACATATCAAAATCATATTATTGTAGACATTCCGGAGATTTCAGACCATATGTGGTTTGAAAATGGAGTAAATATTGGAGATGTCTATCCGGAAAATAATTTTGAGAAAGGATTTGACAGATAATGACATATAGTGCAGATGTATTTATTGACGCAAAAACATTAGATTGGGCAACACAAAAAGGATGTCCGGAGATTTTCACTGACTATGTTTCCGGTATTTTAGTAAAAGCATTAGGCATTGATGGAACTGCGAATGTATTTTGTAAAAGTATTTCCGGCGGATATAATTTGTCTTGGATACTACAAAATGGAGAGGAATATATTCGTACATTTTCAGAAGAAGAATTACTCCGTGCTTTAAAAGACAAAACAATCGAAGAAAATATACAAGTGAATGAAAATGAAAAGTGCAGGAACAATGAAATTTATTTGGAAGAAAGGAACTGACATTATGTTTGAGATAATATCTAAAAACAATAATATGTATAATGTATTAGATACAGAAGATGGTGTTGTAGAATCATACTCGTTTTTGGATATTATCTCTTGCATCCAATCTGGGGTAGATATTCAAGGCGTATCACTTGTAAATGATGAGTATGTTTTTGAAATTGATAATTTAACTGTTCATAGGGTTATAAAAGGTTATAAATTCAGATTATATCCTAATAAGAAACAGCAGATTTTCTTTCAAAAATGTTTTGGATGTTGTAGATTTTTATGGAATAATATGCTTGCAGATAAAATTGCGTATTATGAAGAATACAAGGAAAGTCTTAACACACAGCCACCTACTTATAAGTCTGAATATCCATTTTTAAAGGAAGTAGATAGCCTTGCTTTAACAAGTGAGTATCGTGACCTTAACACTGCTTTCAAGAATTTCTTTCGTGATAGTTCTGTAGGTTATCCGAAATTCAAAAAGAAGCATGATAATCATAAGTCATACACTACCTACAATCAGAAAGGTTCGGTTTCTATTGTAGATAAATATGTTAAATTGCCTAAGATTGGTTATGTAAAAATGAAACAATCTCAGCCAGTTTTGGGTAGTATTAAAAACGCCACTATTTCACAAGTTCCAAGTGGAAAGTACTTCATATCATTTAATGTTGAAATTTGGGTAGCAAAATTACCTAATACAAACAAGGAAATTGGTTTAGATTTAGGTATCAAGGAATTAGTTATTACTTCTGATAAGGAACACTTTGAAAATCCAAAGACCTTATATAAGTATGAAAAACAGCTTGTAAAACTGCAAAGACAGTTAGCACATAAACAGAAATTCAGTAAGAATTGGTACAAACAAAAACATAAGATAGCAATACTGCATGAAAAGATTACAAATATCAGAAAGGATAATCTTCATAAGATTTCTCATAAGCTAGTGCAGGAAAACCAACTAATAGTAAGTGAGGATTTAAAAATATCCAATATGATAAAAAATCATCATCTAGCAAAAAGTATTGCTGATGTTTCGTGGTATGAATTAACAAGACAAATTATGTATAAGTCTGACTGGTATGGTAGAACTTATGTAAAAATTGATACCTACTACCCAAGTTCCCAGACTTGTAATTGTTGTGGTTTCAAAAATCCTATTACAAAAGATTTGTCTGTTAGATATTGGACTTGCCCTAATTGTGGTATATATCACGATAGAGACGAAAATGCAGCCGACAATATACTTGCCGAAGGCAAAAGAATTGTCGAGTTAGGAATAAATTCTAACAAATCTGACGAGTTCCAGATTGCTTCGTAAAGTAATAAAAAATGTAGGGTTGGGCGAACCCAAACATATACGCTTGTGGAGATAGTAGGTTACGAGGTCGTAGAAACAAGAATCCACGAATCTTTAGATTCGGGGAGCGTCAAGAGCCTGAACTTTAGATTGAAAATCCAAATCATTAATAAAAAAGAAAACTTTCACAAACCGTGAGATTTTTAATAGATCTTACGGTTTTTTTATACATATATAAGTAAAGGAATTTGACGGGTATATTAAAGACACCTATTACAAAGCAGATTATATAATTAGTTTGAAAAAAAGGAGATTAATATGTCTGAAATTACAATTGATTATCGAAACCCGGATGCAAAAGAAAAAATTTTAGCGGCATTAGATTCCTGGCTTTCGGAAGACACCATTGAAAAACTGGAAATACAAATCGAACACATAGTATCCAGTGATTTCGAAGAAGATTTCGAAGATATCTTTGACATGGAAGAAGTCACAGATTTTAACGGCTGGCAGTGTGATTGGTGGAGCCAGATGGACTACAAAGATTACACTTTCGACCTTTTCGGTGAAGCATGGTATGGCAATATCAAGATTACAAGCTAAAAAAGGAGAAATACCTATGGAAAATAAAACAAATCCATATGATCCACGATTTGAAGTTACTGAACTGATAAATCCGAGAGATTGTGATAATCGTTTGATTCTTGCAATGTATCCGTATACATTACGAGGCGAAAAGATATTACAGGATAATCTGCCCATCATGATAGAAACCATAAGAAATTATATCAGAGAAGCGGAAATACATATGCAACTTACAGATGTACTGCCAAGGCTTATATGGGATTCACAAAAATTTGCGATACAGGAAGAAATCAATCTGCGGAAAAGAAATATGGAGCTGTTAAGAAATAAAATGAATGCAGGTATCAGCCCATATTATTGGCGTCTCTATAAAGAATTCGATGGATATATTGACGGTACCCATTACAAAGCGGACTATGTAATTTCCTTAGAAACCCAAGATGCTCCAAATTTTTGGTAACGAGTCGGAAATGGGAGAGAAATAATATGATAACAGGAATAACAGATTATAAATCCAATGATTATATAAAGGATTCAAATGACAAATCACCGATAAAAGCTCCTCTGGAAGTATATGATGATGAAACAGGTAAATATATTACCATTGAGGAACATCGTGCAAAGTATCCCGGACAATATTTTTATTTTATGTAAAAGGAGAAGCATATGAAAAACATCAAAGAAACGATAAACAATGATGCATATTTGCACAGTTGTAATTGCCCGGTATGTAAGAAAAATATTTCCAGAGATTATGAAGAAAAAACATTCTTTTGTGTACAATGTGGTACCCAGTTACATCAAAGAGCATTTACAGAAGAGGAAATTAAACAGGCACTTTTTGACGAAGAAATGGATAGATACGAGGATTAATCATGTCACGACTTATTACATATCAATCCGGCGGATTCACAAATTACGGAATTAGTTACCGAAAATATAGTCCAGACGAATTAGAGGAGAGAACGATGCAGAAAGAATTTAACACAAGACCCAAAACAAAGAAAAATGAGACGGATTACATTGTAGAACTGCATAAAGATTTGACAGATTATGGAGAAAAGCAGTATACAAACTTTTATGATTTCGTAAATGGTGACCGGGTAAAAATTACAGTTGAAATTGTTGAAGAAAACTGAGGTAGGAAATGATACAAATAAAAGAACTGTTAGACTACATACAGGAAAACTTAAATAATGGTCACTTAACACCGGAGTCAAAAGTACGCATTCGAGATAATTGGGGCGATGATTATCCTATCAATTGTATGCGAGACGAAAATAATGAGCTGATATTAGCAGATTTCGAAATTTAGTGGAGGTATTTATGAAGATTCCAAAAGAAGCACAAGATCTGCTTAACGAGCGTGAACGCCTTGCGATGGATTTAATGAGTGTTTCAAGTGAATTAGATACATGGCTTATAAATAACGGAGCGGATTTGACAGATACAGATTTAATAGATAGCACATTAACAGGGTGTATGATCTATTGTGAGCCTGGAAATGCAAGAATCAATGTCGAAGAATACATAAAAAATCGTATGTGAGATTAGGATTCACCATTCAAATTTCATTAGACAGAAGGAAGAACAAAAATGGAAAGAGAAAAAATAAAAAATTATATTGATCATATGGATGCAAATGATTTAGCGAACTTATGTAAAGACATTAATGAATGGAAATATAAATCCGGGAAACTTAAACCAGATTGCACATTAAATCATCTGGCAGAAAATTTACAATATTGGGAATTAAGAGATTTGGAAGCGATGATTTTGGATGCTGCATATGAAAAATTTGGAGATATTGTTTCATTGTTGATAAAAAGTGATGCAAGTAGATTTTTCAAATAATATAACTGGAATTAATCATAAAAGAGGAGGCAAATATGAAAATTAAAGATTTGGCGGAATATTGCAAATCTATTTGCATTGATTGTGAAAATTGTGCACATACAGCAGAATGCAATAATTTGCAAAATGAGCTAGAGGATGCTTCATATAGTCTTGTTGATATGGTAGATAGAAATGTAGAAATAAGCGAGGATTGAAAATGAAAAGAGAAACGTATAATGGTTGGACGATTCACACAGAAAGAGAAGATGGCCTTTGTGATTATGTAGCACGGCGATTCAAATTTGGTAACTATGGATGGATGTCTGTCACAATCCAAAAAGAGTTAAATAAACCAGATACTTACTATCTTTCTATTGTAGCATCCCACCCTTTTCAGATGAGAGATATTTCGCCTAAGCTGCGTACCCATGTAAATGATGACAACTATCATACTTTGATCGATGAAGCAAATGACGTCATTAGAGGCGTTTTAACAGAAATACATGAGTATATCCTTACTATGATAAATAATTTACCGGAGATTTGATATGGAGGAATAAAACCTATGAATCGTTGGCAGCTTACTGATGAAATAATTACAAAGTTTATACCGATTTTACAGGAATATCTGAATAAGATAGAAAATATAACTGCAGAACAGTTCATGCAGATGGAAACGAAAGATCTCGATATTGATTTTTCAGATACTGGGATTAATCCAACACAGTTGTGTGATTTAATGGAAGAACTCGGGTATAAAGAAACCAAGACTGAAGATAATGGATGGGAACTTGATTTCTGGATTCATCTAAAAAGAAAAGATGGAAAATATTTTGAATCTGGTTGTGAAAATCTCGTAATCTCTGGATGCGGCATGACTTTTGAACTAAAAATAGGAATCGATGAAACAGAGTAACCATTTAAGTATATAGAAAAAGGATGAAGACATGAGAAATTTGAAAAAACTTACCCCTGAGCAGAAACAAGTGATCGAAACTGGTGAAAGCATTCTCTACACATGCGAAAACTATTTAGGAAACTTTAAGGAACAGGAAGTCCTAAAGCATGATGGAAAATATTATCGTGTGCAGGCTTGTAACAAGCATCTGACGGAGTATACAGAAGTATAAAACATGGGGAAAGCAAAGCGCAAGCCAAGACCCCAGCCACCCAAATAATTTTGGATAGACAATGATAGTTGTTGGGATTGCAAATGCAGGAATAATTGCAATCAGTGTAAACGATTAAAAACACAAAGAGCAAAGGAGAAACAAAAGTATGAGAGGAAATATATTCATGAAAAACAAACGTATAACAAAACCACAATTAGCATTTCAGTACTGTAAGGAAATTGCTAAAAGTATTAATGAGTGTGTTTTAAGAACGGTAGCATTACAAATATTAAGAGAAAATGAAGAAATTTTCCTTACAGTAAAGGGGTCAGATTGGCAACATCATAATTATGCTGGAGGCTTGATTGTGCATACTTGTAATGTGACATTAAATGCCATTAGATTAGGAGAGTTTTACGGAGATTCAGTAAACATGGATATGATTAAATTCTGTTCCTTAATGCATGATGTCGGAAAATTATTTGATTATGAAAGTCAAACAGAATTTTCAAATAAGAATACACTTTCGATGAATCAAGCTTTGTTAGGACATGGATTTGAAGGAGCTATTTATGTCGCTGGGAAACTCAAAACATCATATGAGGATCATGATATTTCTGTATCAAAAGATTACGTTAAATCTGTTATTACTCAGGTGACTCATTGTATAGGTGCACATATGGATGGTTTTGGTGCTTGTGCAAAACAACAAATGTTTGAGGTCTTAATCATTGGTTGCGCTGATAAAGTAGATGCTTACCTTGAACAAACTATTGTCAGAGATGATGAAAATTCATTTGTAATAGGGACTGGAGAGACTTTTTATAAAGCTACTGTAGATACAATGAAGGTGTTTTCGGTTGAAAATATACTTAGAGATGATTTGCATTAAGTTAGAATATTCGATAGGAGGAAAATATTTATGGAAACTGGAAGTGTTAGAAAAAGTGTTCTTTAACGGAAGCCAAAGACGCTATATATCAATCATTAATTGACGAAATTTACAGACTGTATCAACTTATTCTTAAGACTCATGGGAAAAGGAGGAAAGAGAAGTAAATAATAATGATAAAAACCGTAAGATTTTAATCAAATTTTACGGTTTTTTTGTACATATATAAGTAGAATGTATATCATTAATCTTTAGATTAGAGGATGTTTGAAATATAGCCATAAATAAACTATAAAGAGGAGAAAACATATGAGAAATTTAGTATCCGTACAGGAAATTAAAGCTTTGTCCCCCATCGAGGGAGCAGATAGAATTGAAGTAGCTACCATTTTAGGATGGAAGCTTGTAGTTAAAAAGGGAGAATTTAAGGTAGGCGATAAGTGCGCTTATTTTGAAGTAGATTCTTTTTTACCTATCGAAGACAGATATGAATTTTTGCGAGGCACTTCTTTCAAAAAACATAAAATCCTTGGAGAAGGCTTCCGAATCAGAACACAGAAGCTCCGTGGTCAGATTTCTCAGGGTTTAGCTCTCCCATTAGCAGAACTGAATCTGAATAAGGATTTGCCGGTAGATACAGACTTAACCGAAACACTCCATGTGCGTAAGTGGGAACCTTTAGAGCAGATTTCTGATTTTGGCATTTTGACAGATTTTCCGGACGGCATTTCAAAAACAGATGAAACCAGAATTCAGTCTATTTATGACCAGATGATGGAAGAGTTTGCAGGGAGACCATATTATATCTCTACGAAAATTGACGGTACGAGTGTTACTATGTATCGAAAAAATGGAAAATTCGGTGTATGCTGCCATGAAAATGAAGTAAAAGAAGATGATACCACGAAGAGTTTTCTTTGGGACATTGCGAGAAAACTGGATTTAGAAAATCGGATGACTGCAATGCATTTAGATAATATTGCGATTCAGGGAGAATTAGCCGGACCTAAGATTCAGAAAAACCGATTACAATTACTTAAACACCAGTGGTTTGTGTTTACGATAAAAGATTTATCCACGGGACATAGATTGTCACTAGATCAGATGTTGGATATTGCGAATGATCTAGGACTGACTACAGTGCCTATCGAAGAGACTGGTGAGAATCTGCAGGACAAATATCCTACTCTTGATAGTTTATTGGAAAGAGCAAAGGGGTATTATCAAAGTGGGCAGAAAAAAGAAGGTATTGTTATCAGACCTAGAATTCCGGTAGAGTCTCCGACCTTAAATGGATCATTATCTTTCAAGGTGTTAAATAATGATTTCCTTTTAAAGGAATAAATGGTAATATAAATAAAACAGTATATTTTCTGAAAAATAGGAGAATGAAGCCGATGATTTCACAGAAAGAATTTTTCAATAAATTATATCAGGGTTGTCAAATTAGGGTAACTTATAATACACAGTTCCACGATAACTGCGAAGAAGATGGATGGTGGTCAGAAGAACTATGGTGTTATGATAAGAATACGGATACTTACAGATGCTATTATCCGGTATCTTCTTATAAAAAGGATTTCTATACGACACATAATAAAAAAGACGCAGAATTCTTTTACAGAGAGATGAAGTACTTCTATGATCATCCGGATGATACAAAAATTACCAATCTTTCTGTGGAAAATCTGGAAATTACTTTAGGCAATAAAACTATCCGTGAAGCTGTTATGGATAAAATTGCAGAGATGGATGAGGAAGAATTAAGAGAGATACTGCTGATGTAAAATGAAGATGGAAGGGGCAGTTGGTATGGACAAAACTTTCTATATCGGAATGAAAATTTGCAATTATTACGCAGTTCATATCAATGATGACGGATATGAACAAAAAGAAATGGTTCAAGAAAATGAGATTGACGGATTTATACATTGCCTAAAGTTTTTAGGGTACAATGAAATTTAACATTCCATAGAAAAAGAAAGAAAGGATAATAATATGGAAAAGAAAACTTGGATAACCGGAAGGTTCGTATTCTACATATTTCTTCTGGTGCTTGCCCTCGTATTCACTCAGGCCTTGCGCTCGTCCGCGTCTGCAGTGCTCTTCATATTCCTTCTGATACTTCCGATAATATCGTTCATTATCACGCTTATCGGAAAAAGCGCGGTCAAGGTCTATGTGGATTCCGACAACACACGGGTCGAAAAGGACACGGACGTGTCCTACGAGATACGGATAATCAACGACTCCTTCATCCCTTATCCTTTCGTCGAAGCCCACATAATCGTGCCTTCCGAAAGCGGAGTGCGATGTGTTGAGCAGCGCATGATGATACCGCTCGTCCCGTTTGGTGTCAGAACCGTAAAGCACAGCGTCCGCTTCCACTACCGCGGAGAATACGAGATCGGCGTGCTCGACATGAGGATAAAGGACCCACTCGGGCTTTTCTCCGTCAGCCTTGAGCAGAGCGTATGCAGGACCGTTATCGTTTACCCGCGCATGATGAACCTCTCCTCACCGATCGAAAACTCGACCACGGAGCTGCCGACCGACCTCACCCGGCGCGCCATATCCTCGGAAAGAAGCGAGCAGGCGAACATCCGCGCATACGTCGGCGGAGACTCACTCAAGGATATCCATTGGAAGCTTTCATCGAAGATGGAAGAGCTTCTCGTGCGCGATTACAACA
>ERZ779865.223-NODE-223-length-52911-cov-5.486113_pt1 | contig 52911 bp, 44 predicted proteins | sample MGYA00433088_ERZ779865 | MGnify/ENA primary metagenome ERZ779865 (study PRJEB29588, sample SAMEA2151703) | human gut metagenome | biome: human gut; feature: human-associated habitat; material: faeces | place: Denmark | collected 2008/2010 ... | reverse complement strand
GATACTGTTGCATCTATACAACTGACACTATACCCTGAATATTTCGCACGTCCGTTACTTACGCTGTGCAAGGGTGTGAAAGGGCTATGTCGAGGCCGACTCCTTTTTCGTCAAAGTATTCTGCATATTCCGGTGCAGGAATATCATCCGTTATAATATAATCCATGCGTGTGATGTCCGCATATGTCATAATGCCGGCATTCCCGAACTTATCATGGTCCGCAAGCAGGAAGTGTTGTTCGCTCCGGTCCAATGCCGCCTGCTTGATCTCGTACTCCTCAAAGGTTGCGTTGGTAACCTGCCGGGATAAAGAGATTCCGGTACATGCCATAAATGCTTTCGTCATATTAAAGGTGGATAGGTAATTGACACCGCAGGAACCGACTAAGGATTCCGTGCCACGCAGCAGAAGTCCGGGCAGGGAGATCACTTTAATATCTTTGTATTGCAGGAGTTCTACAAGTGCCGGGATACTGTAGGTGATCACGGTCAGATTCGGAATATTAGCAAGATAGGGAATCATGTTAAGAGTTGTGGTTCCGGAGTCTAAGAAAATGATGTCACCTTCCTGCACATAGGAAGCTGCCTTTTGGGAGATCATTAACTTTTCGTTATTGTTGCTGGAACTGCGCTCGGTAAATGGGCGGAGCGTTTCGGCGTGTGTAGCAGGTGCATTGGTATTGGCAACAACACCGCCATACACTTTGATCACGCTGCCTCTGGTGCATAGGGTATCGATATCGCGGCGGATCGTGTTCATGGATACTCCGAATTCTTCACATAATTGTTCCATGGATACGGATTTGTTCTTTATAATATATTCCTGAATGGCTTCGATTCTTTTTACTCTCATAATGGTCCCTCCTTTATATAGGTATGCAAACGGATATCATAAATGAAAAGGCAAACTGAAATTGCCAACATATAATAAAGTTGGTCAAGTTTTGGGTATATTATATACAAGTTTGAGCAGATTGTAAAGGAAGAGAACATGCAAACAGAAAACAAAAAAATAATATAAGATTAAAAATAATACTTGCAATTTTGGGAGAGTGCGGTTATAATCTGTAAATAAGTCGAAGGTGATTTAGAAAATAAACCTTCGGCTTTTTTGTTTGCCTAACATTTGAAAGGGAACAAAAACATACACTTAATATAATTAAAAAATGGCAAAACATACTTGACTTTATGGTTATGTAGAGGTAATATCTACCCAATATATGACATGAACATTATCAAAAGATGATAATACATGTCCCGAAACAAGGAGTGTGATGTAAATGGCAAGTAAGTTTATCATGCCAAAACAAATAATTAGTGGAGAAAATGCTTTACAACAGAGCAAAGAGGTGATTCGCACACTTGGAACCAAAGCATTGGTAGTAAGTGGAAAAGTAATGAATCGAATCGGTAATGTCAGGATTGTTACCAATCTGTTAGATGAAATTGGAATTGGCTGGACAGTTTATGATGATATTACCGGAGAGCCGGATGATGTGATGATTGATGGCGGTGTGGAAGCATACAAAGCAAACGGATGTGATTTCCTGATTGCGATTGGCGGCGGAAGCCCGATGGATTCGATGAAAGCGATCGGAGCATTGATTACCAATCCCGGAAAGATTGCGGATTACATGGGAAAAGAGATCACGAATCCGCTTCCTCCAATGGTTGCGATTCCGACAACGGCGGGTACCGGATCGGAAGCAACGCAGTTTACCATTATTACAGATACAAAAACAAGTATTAAGATGTTATTAAAAGGAACGGTGCTGATACCGGATGTTGCAATTGTGGATGCGTCATTTACCGTATCTTCGCCAAAGAGCGTAACCAATGCAACCGGATTAGATGCCTTAACCCATGCGGTGGAGGGATATACTTCCAAGAAAGCCTCCCCGCTTACCGATGTATATGCCGTTGATGCAGTCAAGCGAATTTTCCAATATCTTCCAAGAGCTTACGAGAACGGAGAAGACATGGAAGCGAGAGAAGAAATGATATTGGCGGCATTAGAGGCAGGAGTGGTCATTAACAACTCTTCCGTCACATTAGTGCATGGAATGAGCCGGCCGATCGGAGCCAATTTCCATGTGCCGCATGGATTATCCAATGCAATGTTGTTAAAGGTTTGTCTGACATTTGCATTAGACGGAACCTATGAACGATTTGCAGATCTTGGACGGGCCATCGGGGCAGCGACAGAAGAAGACAATGATGAGACGGCAGCCAAAGCATTTTTAGATGCGATCATTCAATTATGTGAAACGTTAGAAGTTCCAACACTTGCGGAATATGGTGTTGATAAAGAAGCATTTTGCGAGGTCATGGATAAGATGGCAGATGATGCGATCGCCAGTGGAAGTCCGGGAAACACAAGAAAGACAACTACGAAGGCGGATGTGATTAAGATGTATAAGGAATTGTGGTAGAAAAGGAGATATGTATTATGAGAGAGATGTCAAAAGAAGAAATCAAGAAATTAGATAGAGAACATGTATTGCATTCATGGTCTGTACAGGGAACATTAGATCCAACCGTAGTTACAAAAGCAGAAGGCATTTATTTCTATGATGCAGATGGTAAGAAATATTATGATATGAGTTCACAGCTTGTGAATCTGAATATCGGATATGGAAACCAGAAGGTGGCAGATGCGATTGCAGAGCAGGCACATAAGCTGCCATTTATCGGACCGGGTTATGCGGTAGATGTAAAGTCAGAGTTAGCAAGAAAGATCATTGAGCTGGCACCGGATAATATGCAGAAAGTATTCTTTACATTAGGTGGTGCAGACGCCAACGAAAATGCCTTAAAGATTGCAAGATTATATACAGGAAGAAATAAAGTAATGTCCCGTTATCGTTCTTATCATGGTTCTACGATGGGCGCCGGCAACTTAACCGGTGAGCCGAGACGTTTCAACTGTGAGCCTGGTATTCCGGGATATGTCAAGTTCTTTGATCCATATGTATACAGAGAACTGGTAGATTTTGAAGATGATGCAGCCGCAACCAGGTTCTATATTGGTAAGTTAAGAGAGCAGATCATTTATGAAGGTCCGGAAAGTATTGCAGCAATCGAGTGTGAGACAATTACCGGTAGTAATGGATGTATCATTCCTCCGGATGGATATCTGCAGGGTATCCGTGATCTGTGTGATGAATTCGGTATCATGATGATCTGTGATGAGGTTATGATGGGCTGGTGCAGAACCGGTGAAGTGTTCGCCTGCCAGAATTGGGGAATCAAGCCGGATATCATTACATTTGCCAAAGGTGTTACCTGTGGATATGCACCACTTGGTGGCGTAATCGTAGATAAGAAGATTGCCGATTATTTCGATGATCATAAATTACTTTGTGGACTTACATACAGTGGTCATCCACTTTCCTGTGCAGCAGGTGTTGCAACATTGGATGTCTATAAGGAAGACCACATTCTTGACAATGTAAGAGCCATGGGCAAGATCTTAGGTGAGATCGAGGAAGACCTGAAGGACAAACATGCCTGTGTTGGTGATGTCCGTTACAAAGGTTTGTTCTCAGCCGTTGAGCTTGTAAAAGACAAGGCAACGAAGGAACCGCTTGTCGGCTACAATGCCGATAAAGAGAACCTGATGGGTAAGATCTGTGGTATGTTGAAGGCGAAAGGCTTCTCAACCTATACACATGAGAACATCATCATTGTAGCACCTCCGCTTATTATCAAAGAGGATGAACTCCGCACCGCAATGACAATGCTTGACGAAGTCTTAACAGAAGTTGACAAAATGATCGCATAAGCGCGAATGTAACTAAATATATACTTAAGTGTGATAACAAAGGCGTTACGCAGTATTGCGTGACGCCTTTCTTATATTAGTAACCCGTTCATAGGATTTAGTACCAAGACCCAAAGTTAGAAGGAGGAATTCATTATGAAGAGATTATTTAAAAAAGTGGTAGCAGTAGCGACCGTTATGGCAATGTGTATGTCCATGGTGGCATGTAGCGAGGAAGCAGCAACTTCGGAGTCATCCGGAGGAGGCAGCAGTAGTAGTTCAAGCAGTGGTGATACGATCAAGTTAGGTTTTGTATATCCGTTAACCGGTAATGCACCAAATATCGGCGCAGCCTGTAAGAATGGAAGCCAGTTAGCAATTGATGAGATCAATGCAGCAGGCGGTATTAACGGTAAGCAGATTGAAGCAGTATTTGAGGATGATGAGAACAAACCGGCAACCGCACCAAATGCGGTTACCAAGTTGTTAGAGCAGGATAAGGTAGATATGGTATTGGGTTCATACGCAAGCAGCTGTTCTATTGCAATGGCACCAATTGTAAATGAAGCCAAGAAGATCATGATCTCTGTTGGTTCTACCAATGCAAAGGTAACAGCAGAAGGTGGAGAATATATCTTCCGTGCATGTTTTATTGATCCGTTACAGGGTGAAGTTGCAGCAACATTTGCAAAGAATACATTGAAAGCAGATAAAGTTGCAATGCTTTATGATGTAGGTAAAGATTATTGTGTTGGTATTTCGAGCCAGTTCAAAGAGACTTTTGAGGCAGATGGTGGAACGATTGCATATGAAGGAAAATATAACACAGGTGACAGTGATTTCAAGTCTTACTTAACAGAGATCAAGAATTCCGGTGCAACGGTATTATACCTTCCGGATGATTATGATGTAGTCGGACTGATCGCAAAGCAGGTTTCTGAGATCGGATTAGACATTCAGTTAATGAGTAGTGATTCATGTTCGGATCCGGCTTTGGTAGAGATCGGTGGCGATGCGGTAGAGGGTATGTACTTTACAGATCATGTATCTATTCAGTCTGATAATTTAAAAGATTTTGTTGCCGATTACAAAGAGAAATTTGATGCAGATCCGGGTTCATTCTCCGTATTAGGTTATGATGCCGTATATATTGCAAAGGCAGCGATCGAGAAAGCAGGAAGTACTGACGCAGATGCAGTGAAAGATGCATTACATAACTTAGATGAGAAATGCGGTACCACAAATTACAAGTTTGATGAGAACGGTGATCCGATCAAGAGTGTAGTTGTGAACCAGGTAAAAGACGGTTCCTTCAGCTACGTGGAAGAGATCTCGCCAGAGGAATAGGATAAACTCCAGGCAGCCGCGCCTGCGAGACGCAACGGTTGTAATAACATCCATAGCGTGGCAGCCAGCAAAGAAGCAAGATAAAATAAGCAGGTAGTCTGGCACAGACAAAATCTGTATTCACCGGATATCCGGATGCAGCAACCGGGAAGACGCAAGAGGAATGTGTGGTGAATATCAGGCGGTCTGTCTGCCGGACCCTGGATGGTTAGGAGAGATGGCTATGGATACATTATTACAACAGATTGTAAATGGTATTTGCCAGGGAAGTGTGTATGCCCTCATAGCAATCGGATATACAATGGTATATGGAATCATTAAACTGATCAATTTTGCCCATTGCGATATCTATATGTTTGGTGCGTATGCCGGTTATTTTGCAGTATGTGTGTTCCGGTTTGGTTTTTCGGGAACGTTAATATTTGCAATGTTAGCGTGTGCGATCCTTGGTATGTTGATTGAGAAGATTGCGTATAAACCTTTGCGTAATTCACCAAAGGTTACCCTGTTTATTACTACAATGGGTGTGGAGCTGCTGTTACAGAACCTGATGAAAACAAACCTTTTGGCAGGTCCGAACTCCTTATCATTTCCGGAGTTGTTCCCATTAAAGTCCTACAATGTAGGAAGCGTTATTATCAGTAATTATCAGATCATTGCGGTGCTTACTACGATTGCCCTTTGTATCCTGTTGCAGTTGATGGTTAAGAAGACTAAGGTTGGAAGAGCCATGAGAGCAACTTCTTATGATTCGGATGCGGCAGCACTTATGGGAATCAATACGAACCGGATCATTTCCATTACCTTTGGTATTGGATCGGCATTGGCAGGAACCGCAGGTGTATTGGTTGGATTATTGTATCCGAAACTGACACCGGCAATGGGCGTTATGCCTGGTCTGAAGTCCTTCGTTGCAGCGGTATTAGGTGGTATCGGAATTATTCCGGGTGCGATGTTTGGTGGTGTTGTAATGGGATTGATTGAAACACTGTCCAAGGTATATATCAGTTCCGGATTGTCTGATGCGATATCATTTTCCGTGTTGATCATTATTCTGTTGATCAAACCGGCAGGTTTGTTTGGCAAGAATGTCAGAGAGAAAGTGTAGGTGATAGCTATGGAAAAGCAGATGAACGAGAAGGCATTTGACACACGCATAATAGCGAAAACCTATATCAAATATGCAATCATCATAGGTGTGCTGTTTGCCATATATGGAATTGCCTTATTTTTAATTCAGAGAGGCATTCTTGACAGTTATACGCTGCGAGTGATTAAGACTGCAGGAATCTTTATGATCGCAGCATTTGGACTGAATCTGATCTTAGGATATACCGGGCAGCTTACAATGGGACATGCGGCATTTATGTCGATCGGAGCATATGGTTCAGCAATCATGACGCAGAAATTCAATATGCCATATGGTGTTTCTTTACTTGTCGGTATTCTTGCAGCGGCAGTGCTTGCAGCAGCGATTGGTTATCCGATCCTCCGGTTGAAAGGTGATTACTTAGCCATCTGTACATTGGGATTTGGAGAGATTGTTAAGGTTGTTATCCAGAATATTGACTATGTTGGTGGTGCAAGAGGTATGACAAGTATTCCGGTTAAGACAAGTCTGATGACGATATTCTTTTGCGTAGCCTTATGTTTTGCCATTATCAAGAACCTGATCCATTCCTCCAAAGGTCGTGCAATCATGTCAGTCCGTGAAGATGACATTGCGGCAGAGGCAATGGGTATCAATCCAACCAAGTACAAAATGATATCCTTTATCTTAGGCAGTGCAATGGCAGGTCTTGCCGGTGGATTGTACGCACATTTCAATACCTTTATTGATCCGGTCACATTTAACTATGCAAAATCTTTTGACTTTATTACATATGTTGTATTAGGTGGTATGGGTAGTGTATCCGGAACGGTGGTTGGTACATCCATTCTTGTATTCCTTCCGGAATCCCTCCGGGGACTGAGTGAAGTGTTCAAGGAAAATCGTATGCTGATCTACGCAGTCATGTTAGTTGCATTAATGATCTTCCGTCCGAATGGTATTTTAGGAACGAAAGAGATTACGGTAAAGGGGATTGCAAACTGGTGTAAGAAAGTATATGTAAAGATCACTCACAAAGGTGACAAAACGGCAAAGGCGGGTGAGTAATATGGGTAATCTGTTAAATGTGAAGAACTTAACGATCAAATTCGGTGGCCTGACCGCTGTAAATATGGTGAATATGGAGATTGGAGATAACAATCTGGTCGGTTTGATCGGACCAAACGGAGCAGGTAAGACAACGTTATTTAATATGTTGACCGGCGTGTACAAACCGACAAGCGGTAAGATTGATTTTGACGGAGAGCGGATTGACGGAATCAAACCGTATGACATTACTTCCAAGCGTATCGCCAGAACGTTTCAGAATATCCGGTTATTTAAGGATCTGACAGTGTTACAGAATGTAATGGTCAGTTTTGATTTTCAGTCAAAGACAACATTATTAGGCAGCATTTTGCATAGTCCTTATCAGATGCGGGAAGAGGCGAAGATGAAAGAGGAGGCCTTGGAGTATCTGAAAATTATGAAACTGGATGACAAGGCGGATGAGCTGGCGAAGAATCTGCCTTATGGTGAACAGAGACGGTTAGAGATTGCAAGAGCATTGGCAGCAAAACCGAAGCTGCTGTTGCTGGATGAGCCGGCAGCGGGAATGAATCCACAGGAGACGGCGGAGCTGACAGAAATGATCCGATGGATCAAGGAAGAATTTAAGATTTCTATTTTGTTGATAGAGCATGATATGAAGTTAGTCATGAATGTGTGTGAATATATTTATGTATTATCATTTGGTGAGATTATTGCAAATGGTGTACCGGAAGAGATTCAGAAGAACCCGAAAGTCATTGAGGCTTATTTGGGAAAGGGGGCATAATTATGTTGAAAATTGATAATATTGATCTGTATTATGGAGCAATACATGCCCTGCATGGAATTAGTCTGGAGGTAAAGGATGGCGAAATTGTTACGCTGATCGGTGCAAATGGTGCGGGTAAGACGTCAACACTTCGTGCCATAAGTGGTCTGAATCATATTAAGAGTGGAACAATTACTTACAATGATACAGTAGTCAGTAAATTACCTCCACATAAGATTGTAAGTGCCGGAATCAGTCAGGTTCCGGAAGGACGACGGGTATTTGGTGATCAGACTTGTGAAGAAAATTTACTGCTGGGTGCTTATCTGAGAAAAGATAAGGCAGGGATTAAGGAAACGATGGAAAAAGTATTTACATATTTCCCTCGTATACAGGAAAGAAAAAATCAGCTCGCCGGAACATTATCCGGTGGTGAACAGCAGATGTTAGCAATCGGAAGGGCTTTGATGGCGGAACCGAAACTGTTGTTGTTGGATGAACCGTCTATGGGTCTTGCACCAATTGTAGTGCAGGAAATATTTGAGATCATCAAGACGATCCGGGATGAAGGAACGACAATATTGCTGGTGGAACAGAATGCAAATGCTGCGTTGCAGATTGCAGATAGAGGATATGTTGTAGAGACAGGAAGCATTGTATTATCCGGTAAAGCGGATGATCTGTTGCATGATGATGCTGTTCGTAAGGCATATCTGGGAGACTAGGAGGAATGAGTTATGGATAATTTTGTAATTACAATTGCGAGAGGATTCGGTAGTGGCGGTAAGTCGATCGCACTGGAACTTTCAAAGCGTATGGGAATCCCATGCTATGAAAATGAGATTCTGGATATGGCATCGGATGCCAGTGGTATCAATAAAGCATTGTTCCATGAGACCGATGAGAGGCTCCGGGGCAGTTTGTTTGCCAAGATGTTAAAGGGTATACCGACGAAGACGATTCTTGCTCCGAGTGAAAAGGATTTCGTATCGGATATTAACCTGTTTAATTTGCAGGCGCAGATCATTCGGTCACTGGCACTTAGTCAGTCCTGCATTATTGTCGGTAAATGTGCAGACCATGTATTGGAATATTTTGATAATGTATACCGCATTTATATTGATGCACCACGTCCGGCATGCGTAAAATCCATTGTTGATAAAATGTGCGTTTCGGAAGCAGAAGCGAACCGGTTGATCAGCAAGACCGATAAATATCGTGCAGATTACTATAAATATTATACCGGTAAGGACTGGACAAATCCGACGAACTATGATCTGTTTATCAACAGTGATAAGGTAGGAAGAGAAAATTGTGCGGAATTGATCGAACTGTATGTGAAATTCCGGATGAAGCAGTTGTAGTTTTTAGAATATTTTGTCTCGGCAGGAAAGCCTGCCGGGATTTTTTTTTACAAAAATAGGACAAATAATGAAGAAGTTCTTAAAATTATCACGAAAAATTTGCCTTTATGAGAGAAATCTAATATAATAGATAAGATACTAGGGCTAGAATACCTTTTAGCCCATAGCAGTCAGATGCCAGACGTAAAGAGGAAGGTGCGAAGATGAAATTTATACATATGGCAGATGTACATTTAGGAGTACAGCCGGACAAGGGGAAACCTTGGAGTGAAGCCAGACAACAGGAGATAAAAGATACCTTTGTTAAGGTAATAGAGAATGCAGAAGCAAAGCAGGTAGATTTGTTATTGATCGCGGGTAATCTGTTCCACATGCCACCGTCAGAAGGAATGTTACGGGATGTAGATTATATCCTGTCAAAGCTTACAAAGACAAAGACGATCATTATTGCCGGAAGCAACGATTATATGAAACCGGATAGTGCAATGGCAAACTATAAGTTTTCGTCTAAGACAATTTGTTTATCGGCGGATAAGATCAGTAATGTCTACATGAAAGATCTGAATACATGTGTAACAGGTTTTTCTTATAATGACAAAGAGAATGAGGATGACATTCTCAATCATATTAAGCCTGCTAAACAGGGTGCATTTAATATCTTATTGGCACATGGCGGAGATGAGAAGCATTTGCCGTTTAATAAGAAGAATCTGAGGGAGTCGAATTTTGATTATGTGGCACTTGGACATATTCGAAAACCGGAAGTGATCAAAGAAAATGCAGTTATCATGTGCGGTTCGTTAGAACCGATCGATTATACAGATACCGGTGCACGAGGATATATTTACGGTGAAGTGACAGATGGTAAGGTTAAGACGGAATTTGTTCCGGTTGCACAGCGCAGTTATATGAACCTGTTGATCAATATCAAGCCGGATCATACACCACCTATGATCTTAGATCTCGTAGATAAGCAGATTCGGAACTTAGGAACGCAGAATATTTACCGGATTCTTGTAAAAGGTCAGAATCATAATCATGATGTGTTTGATTTTTCAAGTCTGATGGACAAATACAACATATACGAAGTCATTACAGAACAGGCTGGAGAGTATGATCTGAATGCGTTATATCAGGAGAACCGGAATAATCTGGTGGGCAAATTCATCGGTCAGTTATCGGACAATTACTACAGTGATGAGATTTGCAAAAAAGCGGTTCATTATGGCTTAGACGTACTATTAAAGACAGGAGAGCGGTAAGATGAAGATTGATAAGCTGCATTTACAGGATTTTGGACAATTTCATGATAAAGATATCACGCTTGCTCCTGGTATGAATATTATATGTGGGGCAAACGAAGCAGGTAAGACAACCACGAAGGATTTCATTGTCGGTATGTTATACGGTATGGAGGATCCTTCAGACACAACAGGATTTGCCGGATATGAGAAGAGAAAACCGATCAATGGAGAGGGCTATGCAGGTTCGATGGAAGTGAAGACAGAACAGGGTGAGTTTCTGGTTGAACGGAATTTCCTTCGAACACAAAAGAGTCTGGCTGTGAAGGATTTAGATACGGGAAGAGAGATTACACCGCAGAATCCGGACACATTAGTGGGAACTTTGATCCAGACTGATAAGAGTACCTATATGAATACGCTTTGTGTCGGTCAGATGGAATTAGCAACGGATCGGGCAATCGCAGATAAATTAAATGATTACATCGTAAACATGGCATCTACAAGAGCAGGTGATGTGGACGCAGTTCATGCGATTGATGAATTACGACAGAAGAAGCAGGAATTTTCCAATAAGGAATTAGAGGAAAAGGAACAGGAATTAACCGCAAAGCTTCAGTTGGATCGCGATTTTGATGCAGAGATAGAAGCGGTTCGGGAAGAATACAAGCAGGTTGAGGCCTCCAAAGGGAAAAAGAAAGAAGAAAAATTACAGTTTACTCCAATCAAGAAACCGTCTGTAGAGGAAGAGGAGCCGGAAGAGGTTGAGACAGAACCGGAAGAAGAGGAACCTTTGACCGGTCGTGACAAGGATCTTAAGATGTTACAGCAGATGGGCAACCGTAGTATTTTGGATAATGCATTTGTGATCCTGTTTATTGGACTGTTGATCATTGCATTGTTTGTAGGTATTGCATATGTAATTCCAATCAATATTCCACAGCTTAAGATGGGAATTATGGGATTTGGAATCTTGTTAGTAGTTATTACGATGATTCAGGTATTTTCCCGCAGAGCCAGATTATACCGGTTGTTAGAGGAGATGGAGATCGAGCAGGGATTTGAGGACGCAAAAGCAGAGGCTGCAGTGAGCCGTACAGAGGATGACGCAGAGTGGACTCAGAAACTGGCAGCTCTTAGAAGTAAGGAAGAGAATATTATTGAACAACGCAAAGAACAGGAAACATATCTTGTTGAGATCAACAAACTGAAAGAACAGATTGCAGCGAACAATGTAGAAAATGCAGCATTGGATCTGGCAATCCGTACAATTCAGGATCTATCAGAGGAGATTTATGATTCCTTTGGAAGTGTATTGAATGAACAGGTATCTGCATTGGTTCGCAGAATTACCAATGATAAATACACAGAGGTTCGAATTGATGATCAATTGAAGGTGATGGTGAAGAGCGGTAATTCTTATATCAGTATGGATTATCTGAGTACCGGAACAATTGAACAGATTTATCTGGCATTGAGACTGTCTATTGCAAATGTATTGATAGCGGAGGATTTGCCGATTATCATAGATGACATATTTGTCACATATGATTATCAAAGATTATATGATACATTAAGCTGTTTGAACGAGTATTTGAATCGACAGATCATTTTATTTACAACCAATCCTGGACTTCAGGATATGGCAGCAAACATTGGAATTGCAAATCATGCAATTACTTTGTAAGGAATCGTTCATAGCTGGAAATGAGGGAAAAACATGGCTGATAACAAAAAGCCCACATCAGATGAGAGACGGAAGACAGTGAATTCTTCCCAAAGTACCAACCATAGAAAAGAGAATGGTGTATCAAAAGAGAAAAAGTCTCCGGAACAATTGGAAAAGATGAGACAGCGTAAGGCGAAAAAGGAACGCAAACGGAAACGTAAGAGAGTCAGACGGATCATTTTAAGTTATCTGTTTGTTATGTTTGTGTTAGTGTGTGTGATCGGTGGATATTTTGTCTATGAGAAGTGGGGAAAAGACATACTAAGCTATCGCAAACAGGCAAAAGAATTAGTTGCCAATTCGTCAGAGTCTACATTCCGTCAGGATGAAACATCCATTGTATATGATGCGAATGGTAAGAAACTTCGTGAAGTAACCGGTGAGAAAGAGGTGTATTATAAGACCTATGATGAGATTCCGGCATATTTCGTAGAGGCGATTGTTTCTGTTGAGGATCGGCGATTTTATGAACATCATGGTGTCGATTATGAAGGTATCATGCGTGCGGCTATGATTTTATTCCGTAACAAAGGTTCCATTACGCAGGGAGCGAGTACGATCACACAGCAGCTTGCAAGAGGTATTTTCCTGACCAAGGAAGTAAGTGCGGAACGGACCAATGCCCAGAAGTATGAGCGAAAGTTTAAGGAGATTTTTATTTCCTGGGAATTAGAGAAGAAATATACCAAGCAGCAGATTCTGGAGTATTACCTGAACACGATATTCTTCTCCAACGGATATTACGGAATTGGTGCAGCGGCAAAAGGATATTTTGATAAGGATTTGGATGAGCTTTCGGCAGCGGAAGTTGCATATCTGTGTGCGATTCCAAACAGTCCGACTTATTATGATCCGAGAGTATATCCGGAACATACAACGAAACGTCAGCATAAGATATTGAAGGACATGCATGAGCTTGGATATCTGAATGATATAGAGTATGAGATGGCAATGGAAGAGGATGTGCAGCTGGCACCTGAGAAGAAAGTCAGCCATGATTATGTGGAAACATTTACCAACTTCTGTGCAACAGAAGCATTGATGGAAGCGTCCGGATTTGAGTTCCAGTACAAATTTGATACGATTGAGGAACAGCATGCCTACAATCAGAAATATCGTGCGATGTATGATGAGATGTATGCAACATTATATACAGGTGGATATCAGATCTATACTTCCATCGAACCGAAGAAACAGAAACTTCTTCAAAAGACCGTGGATGAGACATTGTCCGTAGATGAAGATAAGAATGAGGATACCGGAATCTATAATCTGCAGGGTGCATCAACCTGTATTGACAACTCTACCGGTCGGGTAGTGGCAATTGTTGGTGGACGTACTCAGAATGAATTGCAGGGATATAGTCTGAATAGAGCTTATCAGAGTGCAAGACAGCCGGGTAGTACGATCAAACCACTGATCGTATATACACCACAGTTAGAGAGAGGTTATACACCGCAGACACGCGTAGATGATAATCCGTTTGAAGAGGCAAAGATGCCGGAGAACTCAGGAAGGTCTTATTCCGGAATGATCTCTTTGGCACAGGCGGTTGCTGCGTCTAAGAACGTGGTTGCATACCGGTTGTTTGGTCAGTTAGGACCGGAAGTAGGAGCAGAATACCTGCTGAATATGAACTTTAATTATCTTACAATTGAGGATCGGCAGAATATGGCAGCCTGCTTAGGTGGTCTTACATACGGAGCAACGACGGTTGAGATGGCATCCGGTTATGCGACGATCGAGAACGACGGAGAATTCCGTAAGCCGACATGTATTGTGAAGATTACGGATTCGCAGGGCAATGAGATTGTAAAGGATAATATCAAATCAAAACGTGTATATGAGTTGAATGCTTCCAGAATGATGACTTCTATGTTACAAGGCGTATTTGCAGGAGGAACGGCAAGTGGACTTGGTATCAGTGGTATGTCATGTGCGGGTAAGACCGGTACAACGGATAACAATACAGACGGATGGTTCTGTGCATATACACCATATTATACAACAAGCGTATGGGTAGGTTATGATACACCACAGGCAACCAGAGGATTGTGGGGATCTACTTATCCGGGAAGTATCTGGCATGACTTTATGGCAGAGATCCATGATGGTCTGAAAGACATCGGATTCCCGGATTACGAATGGGTTCGTTCTACGAAGGACTGGAAGGATACACGTTCAAGTTCAGAGGATTCCGAAGAAAAAGATAAGAAGAAAAAGAAGAAGAAAAAGAAAGAAAAGACAACAGAGGTTTCAACGGATACTACGGCAGCGCCGGTTACGGAAGCAACGGTTACAGAGGCTCCAACGGAGGCACCGACAGAGGCTCCAACAACGCAGGCACCGGATCCGACAACACAACCATCGTCTTAATTTCCAAAGCAATGTATATAACGGGACTGTCATAAGGCAGTCCCGTTTTCTTGACCAATAGAAATGCACAAAAAAAGGACTGCCGTGTGGCAGTCCCTTTATAATATATACTAGTAATTCTCGCGGATGGTGTGACGATTCCGGTATTCCATTACACGATCCTGAATACGATCGGTTGGATCTAAGATGTCTGAGATAGAAGCATCGTGATTCAGGTGATCGATCAAAAGTGCAATGTATTTGCTCATATCTGCTGTAATGTGCCAGTCTCTTGCGAGAAGCTCCGGTGACTGATACGTTAAGTTCGTTGTAATAACTTTTTCGATGATACCTTCTTCTTTTGCTTTGTCAAATACTCCAAGTCCGCTTGTGAAAAGACCAAAAGTACATACGCAGAATACGCGTTTTGCCTTGCGGGCTTTTAACTGTTTTGCAACATCGATCATACTCTCACCGGATGCAATCATATCATCCATAATGATCACGTCTTTTCCTTCTACGGAATCACCGAGGAATTCATGTGCAACGATCGGGTTACGTCCATTTACAATGGTGCTGTAATCTCTTCTCTTATAGAACATTCCGACATCTACACCTAAGATATTGGCGAAGTAGATAGCACGGTTCATGGCACCCTCATCCGGACTGATGACCATTAAATGATCTTTGTCTAATTCCAGATCATGTGTTGTAAGCAATAAAGCCTTTAAGAACTGGTAAGTTGGGCGGATGTTCTCAAATCCGTGAAGTGGAATTGCGTTCTGTACACGGGGATCATGTGCATCAAAGGTGATAATGTTATCGACACCAAGACTTACAAGCTCCTGTAAACATAATGCACAGTCAAGAGATTCACGACTGCTTCTCTTATGCTGACGGCTTTCATATAAAAATGGCATAATGACGGTAATTTTGCGAGCCTTACCACCACAGGCTGCAATGATACGCTTCAGATCTGCATAATGATCGTCCGGGGACATCGGGCATTCATGACCATAAAGATTGTAGGTGATATTGTAATTGGTCACATCTACAAGAAGATACAGGTCTTTGCCACGAACAGATTCTAAGAGTTCTCCTTTGGCTTCGCCGGAACCAAAACGCGGACAAACGGATTTTACAAGGTAAGAATCCTTTTCGTATCCGTTAAATGCGATTGTCGATTTCTCGACGTTGTTTCTGGCTGCCCGCCATTTTGAAAGATAGGAATCGACGCGTGCACCTAAAGAAGTACAGCTATTCAGGGCAATGATTCCTAACTGTCCTACAGGTATGGTTGATAATAAATTACTGTCATTTGGCATGGTTTTGTTTTCCTCCGTTAAAATGATTGCATTATTGTTGTATTGCTTTTCTTCGTTTGGCTAAGCGGATGTTGCTGCCATAGAAGTGAAAGACCTTGTATTCTGCAAAAATACGCGTTGTAATCCGGTCAGAATACCGTTCCGTTAATTCCTGCAAATTGAGATTCGTGGAGATTACAGTTGATTTTCCCTCACGCATTCTCGTATTTAATATATCATAAAGTTCAGAAGATACAAAGGAATTTGTAAATTCTGTACCAAGGTCATCAATGATCAGCAGATCACAGGAATACAGATACCGATAAGTTTCCTGACTGTCTGCATTTTGATTCTTTTTCATGATCACATCACCGCACACGTCTTCAAACAGATGAATTGCAGTCTGATAGAGCACGGTGTGCTGGGTATCTAATAAGGATTTGGCAATACAGTTTGAAAGATAGGTCTTTCCAAGACCGGTCTCCCCATAGAATAAGAGATTACCACCCTCTTTGTCAAATGTTTCGATAAAAGATTTGGTCTTATTGAGAATATTGTTCATGTTCTCGTATGGTGTAAAAGGGTGTTTCCCGTCATTTTCCCTAGCATAGTAACTGAGATCAAAGTGATCAAAATTCTCTGTCTGTAAAATGCGATCCAGAGTGGATTGCCGATAGAGAAGAGAAATAGCCGCCTGTTTGAAACAACTGCAATATGCATTGCCAACCCGTCCGGTGTCTTTGCACAATGGGCAGGTATAGACCGGCTGAAGATAATCCGCCGGATAGCCGTTTGTTTCCAGTAACTGTTGTTTCTCTGCAATCAGTTTACCATTCTGTTGCTGCACATCCTCCATTGCATTGGTTCCCTGCTTTAACCGGGAACGCACTGCGTTGATCGAGGAACTGGCAATGAGATTGTCAATTTCCTGAATTCTTGGAATCTTGTCGTATATTTCTTTCTTGCGGTCATTTTCCAGGGCACGATTTTCAATTTGATTTTTGTAGTAGATGTTCATCAGTTCATCATACTGGGAATCACTAAATGCCATTATTGATTGGTCTCCTGTAAGAATAAATGTTCAAATTCATTTACTACCGATTCATCAGTAGAACTTTGATAGTTGTTAAATTGATTGGTGGAAGACTTGCCGGCAGTGGTTTTCTTCTTCTTATCCGCCGCCCATTTTCGATCCAGCTCTTCAATATCAGACAGCTTGTGTACATTCTGTTTGTGCCAGCTCTCCAATATGCCGTTCACATAGTTAAAGTTGGCAGAGTGCGGTTTCGCTGTGATCGCACGTTTGCAGGCCTCCATAATAATATTCTTATTGAAAGAATAGGTATTATACCAGGTATCAATAAATGCCGTCTCTGTCGGGGTAGGAACTCTGCGGGGAATTCCTAACTGTTTCAATACTGCAACGTATATGGAGTTGTAATTCTTTGATGCGACTTTTGCATCCTCCACAGAAGTAATGCCATTCTTATACCATTCAATCGCAACTGCTTCTATGTAACGACAACTCTTCTTGCCGATCGATACACAATATTCTACCAGATATTCCAACAACTCCGGACGAAATGCCAATTCTTCATATATGTATAGTAAACTATGAATATCCGATTGTGTCAATGGTTTTCCGAAGTAAGTTTCTGTCTGATATAACAGATTACCGAAATCTTCATCTTCTTTTTTCGAGGCAACAAAAGAAGGCTTGTAACTTATCTTTTTCGGGATGGAAACACTCTGACGGATCTCAGCTGTGTCCGCATCCGCACTGTCTGCATCCGCACTGTCTGTTTCTGCGGCTGCAGTCTCCTGAAGAGCGGCAGTATTAGCTGCAGGGGCATCCTTTGCGGAAGCATGGTCTAATATAGAAGATAAGTTATCGTCTTCATGATCTTCTGTTCTGGCGGATAACGGTAACAGCGTAATTCCGGTCAGAACTTTATCCTTTGTATATTCTAATTGTAATGCGCCTTGCTTGATCCAATATTTGACTGCACGGCAAATATCCTTTTCAGTTAAATTAAAATGATCGGCGATACCTGCTACGGTCACAGCATTCCCACTGTTAAGCAGTCTCACCAGATAGAGATAAATCTTTACAAACTCACCATTTGCCTCAGTCATATAGTAGTCAATAAAGAAGTTTGAAACAGCAGAATAGGTCTCTTTGTTTTTAGTTGAAATAGTGATGGTGTCCACTGATTTTCCCTCCTTTTTTCTTAAGCAAATGGATTATAGCATAGTGCTTTCAAAAAGGAAATAGAACGCTTGTTTCCTCTGGTGTTTAGTCGCAAAATGTGGAAAATGTGGATTATGTGGACAACTGGTATACATAATGTAAATTGAGATTAGTATGGGTTATCAAAGATTCATTTATGCAAAGTATTTACAAAGGCTGTGAATCACTTCAAAATAATCTTATGTAAACAGAAATATCCACAACCTATTTCTTTTCCTAGTTGTGGAATAGGTTGTGGATATTGTGCATAACTATTTTCCGAGCAATTCTTCGCCAATTAAATAGACATCTCCGGCTCCCATAGTTATCAACAAATCATTTTTTTTGCAATTTATTAATAAATAATTTTCAACCGCTTCAAAGGAGCTGAAATATCTTGCATCGGTACCCAGTTCTTTGATTCGGGCTGCAAGATCTTTGGCATGGACTAAGCCGGTATCTTTCTCGCGGGCAGCGTAGATATCAACAACGATCACATGGTCAAAGCCCTTTAATGCATCTGCAAATTCTTCAAACAGAGCTTTGGTACGGGTATAGGTGTGAGGCTGGAATACAACCCATAGCTCATTGTGTGGAGTGTGGGTAGCGGTAGTGAGGGTAGCCTTGATCTCGGTAGGGTGATGTGCGTAGTCATCAATAACCGTGACATTTCCTAAAGTTCCCTTTAATTCAAAACGACGATGTGCACCACCAAAGCAGGCCAGTCCGGCAAGAATATGCTCGCGGTCAATACCAAGCAGGTCGGCAACTGCGATTGCTGCTAAGGAATTGGTAACGTTATGGGTACCGCCGATGTTTAAGTGTACCCGCTCATAAGGTTTGCCGTCTACGACTAATGTATAGTTCATATGTCCCTTCTCATCTGCTTCGATATCGGCTGCAGTATAACGGTTTGTGTCTTTCATACCAAAGGTAAGGATATTGCAGGTAAGATCTCTTGTGACGCGAGGAAGGCAATCCATATCCCCGTTGACTACCAATGTTCCGTTATCCGGAAGATTGGTTGCAAAGGTGTGGAAACTCTCGATGATCTCATCAATGCCACTGAAGAAATCCAGATGATCGGCATCTACATTCAGGATAATGCTGATGTATGGATAAAATGCATGGAAACTATTGGTGTATTCACACGCTTCTGTAACAAAGTAATCGGAATGACCAACTCTTACATTGCCACCGATGGAATCTAAGATACCACCTACGGAAATGGTTGGATCTACGTCAGCTTCCATGAAGATCTGGCTTAACATGGAAGTGGTCGTTGTCTTGCCATGTGTACCGGATACGGCTACGGAATACTTATAGTTGTTCATGATCTGACCGAGTAACTGTGCTCTGGTGAGCATTGGAATGTTCTTAGCTACACAGGCTGCATATTCCGGGTTGTCTGCATGGACAGCTGCGGTATATACGACTAAATCTATATCATCGGTAATGTTATCAGCAGATTGTCCGATGTTGACAATGGCACCCATGGAAACTAAGTTGTCGATAATATCCGAACTCTTGGCATCCGAACCGCTGATCTTGAAATTCTCTTTTAATAAAATCTCGGCTAATCCGCTCATGCTGATACCGCCGATTCCGATAAAGTGTACATGGTTGGGTTTGCTAAAATCAATATGATACATATGAAATCCCTCTTCCTTCTATAATAATACGGGTAATCGCTTACCCGGGCATATCTCATTTCATTATAGTATAGCGGTGGCGGATTTACAAGGAGTTTTCAAACTGCGGCTGTATGAATGTTGCTTCGATAAAAATAATTGTAAGAATTTCTTCATTTTCTAATCCGTTTTTTTGTGATAAATTTGTTATAATTCTTATATCAACATATCAAGGAACACACACGGATATATCGAGAGCAGGATATGGAGGAGGAAACGCATGAAAAAATTATATATAGCGGGGATGGCCGTATTTGCCGGTCTGTCGCTTAGTCTATGTGGCTGCGGACTGTTTCCGGAGGAAGCGGAAATTGATGATACGATACATATTGAACATTATGAGCCGGTTGAACACAATGTGGTCAGGGTGAAGAGGGGAGATCTGGATGAATCCGTAAGGGTTACCGCATTTTATGAGTATACGGCTCAGAAGGATTATTACCTGCAATATGCAGGAGATCCGACACAATGGGGATCGGAGATCCACAATTATGTCATGGCAGGGGATATTGTGAAAAAGGGAGATCTGTTAGCGGAGGCACCATGTGATGAATTGGAAAAGCAGTTGGCAGAGTATCAGACGCAGCTAAAAGAAGCGAATGCGACACTCTCTTATAATAAGAAATTATTGCAGCAGGCGGACGATACAGAAAAGGAATCTGTGCGGAACGTGGTAAAGGATAGTGAGGCACAGGTGAAGGTACTGCATACACGGATTTCGGAAGTGCAGGGAAAGATCTCTGATTATCAGATCCATGCAGATATGGACGGTCAGGTGATCTATCTTGCCGATGCATATCTGATCGGGGAATTTTCATCTTCCGACCGGTATATTACGCTGGCATCATTGGATGGCGTGTTCAAGGGAGCGCTGGAGGAAGCCAATAGTGCGATCGAAGTCGGCAATACCTATCAGGCGGAAGTGGATGAGACACAGATTCCGGTGAAAGTAGAATCGATCGATATGAACGAGGAGGGAAAAACGGAGATTACATTTTCTGCGGACAAACAATATACGAGTCAGAAGAAAGCAATTGTAAATATTGTCGGCGACAGAAGAAATAATGTGTGTTATCTTCCCGAAGATGCGGTCGCCATTGTTGGTGGAACGGCATATGTTATGGTAGTGGGAGAAGATGGATTTCCGAGAGCAAAAGAAGTCAAAGTGTCCGGACCGGTCAGTGATAATTACATTATAGAAGAAGGATTAGGAGAAGGAGATGAGGTTATAGATGAATAAGAAACAAATGATCGGCATTGGCATGGCCTTCGTATTATTCTTAAGTATGACCGGGTGCGGAAAAAACAGTGGTATTCCCAAATTGAAAAAGCCGGTCAGCGAGAGTGTGCAGAGTATCAAAGCACAGAAGAAGAACATAACGGAAGAAAAGGTGGTTATAGGGGATGTGACCAGTCATTATGCAGGCTGTCACTATACAGAAGACAAACAAAAGGTAGAATATCAGGTAACGTATGGGGAACATGTTTCAAAGGGACAGGTGTTAGCTACTGCGGACTGCTCGGAATATGAGGTGCAGTTAGAAGATCTGAACCATCAGCTGCAACAGGAAAAAGAACAGATCTCTTATGAAAAGAAACATATGGAATTAGAGATCAAACAAAAGAAGCAGGAGCAGAAAAAGGCAGAGCAGGCAGAACAGCAACAGAAAAAAGAAGCACAGCAAAAAAAAGAGGAACAGAAAAAAGAGGAAGAAAAGAAACAGCAGGAGGAAGAAACGGAAACCACGCAGGCGGCAGACGGGGAACAGAGCACGGAGCAGGTTAAGGAGGAGAAAACGCCAGAGGAACAGGAAGCGGAGGAAGATACCGCACAGGAGAGTTCAAAGGCGATCGGAGCGGATATAAAACGTCTTGAGACGGACTTAGAGTATAAGAAGAATCTGTCGGATATTCATATCAGTAAATATAACAAAGACATTGCCGCACTGAAGGAAAAAATAGCGGAAAATACATTGACGGCGGATGTGGACGGATATGTTGCTTATATCGCATTTAAGGAAGATGCATTGGCGATGGAAAATATTATCATGATCGCGGACACGAAAGAACTATATGTGGAATTACAGGAGGATCTTCCGGAACCGACACAGAAAGCGATGACCCGTGTATATACGACGTATCTTGGAAAAGAGGTCGAATTGAAGGAGCTTCCTTATTCCGAGTCAGAGCAGCGCCTTGCTGCAAGGAACAGTATGTTGCTGCGACCAAGATTTTCCATAGAATATGATAAGATGGCATTAGGGGATTACTTAGATGTACATATTGTGGTTGGAGAGGCTGACAATGCAGTTACGATTTCCAAGACCTGTCTGTATACGAGTGATGAAAAACAATATGTGTATAAAGTTGTGAATGGAAAAAAGGAAAAATGTTTTGTAGAGACCGGAATAACAAATGGTACGGAGGTTGAGATATTAAGTGGTATTGAAGAGGGGGATGACATTTTTTATCCGATAGGGGAGAAGATCCGTTATACAGAGACGGAGACGGTGCAAACGGGAAGCATTTCTCTCTGGAAACAGACGTCGGTTTTCAAATTGGGATATCCAAGGGAATTGGAGATATCGACCGGGGTAGATGAGGCAAAGCTCATGTACGCAACGGACAAGCATCAGGTGGAAAAGGGAGAGCTGTTAGCAACGGTTCAGGTAGATACCGGTCAGGCGGATGTGGAAGAAATAAGCAGTCAGATCGACTCGTTAGAACGTCAGTACAAAGAACAGAAGAAGACGGGGGAAGAAGCGGTTAAGCAGTTGAAGAAACAGGGAGATGAGCAGGCGGTTGCACTTGCGATCGCAAAATTGGAAATGCAGCATAATGAGGAAGAATATGTTTTGCAAAAGAAGGCGTTGTCTGCCCAATTGGAAAGGCAGAAAAAGAAAACCGGAAGCATATCCATTGTGGCTCCGTGTTCCGGGAATTATGAGTCGGAGTTTGCTTCCGATTCCGGACATACCATATTACGCACAGACCATCCACTGGGAACATTAACCGATCAGACACTGCCATATTATCAGGCGGATAATATGAAGAATATATTTCATTATGGAGATCCGGTCAGTGTAGAAACAGAGAATGGCGATACATATGAAGGCAAGGTTGTCGGAGCATATCCTGTCGGCAATCAGGAAGTGAATTTTGTGGGAGAAGATGACAATGTTACCTACTATCCGATGGATCCGATCAAACAGCAGACGATGGCATATATTGAGTTAGAAGATAAGACAGCAGAGTTGACCAGCGGAAAGGCCAAAGTGATATCAAATGCGATACCGAATGTTATTGTACTTCCGGGTGAGGACATTCAGATGGAAGAAAATGTCGGAGAGTATGTATGGGTATTAAAAGATGAAAAACCATACAAGCAATATGTTGTCACGTTAAGAAATACAGACCGGGAATGCTGGGTTATTCGTGGTTTGTCCGAGGGTGATGTCATTTTGAAAGGAGTGGAGTAGGAAATGTTTACATTTATTAAGCAGAAGCTTCTTTATAAAAAATGGTTAAATATCTGTCTGTTGACGGGAATTGTATTGCTCATCGCAGTGGCGGCATGTCTGCCGATGTATCAGAATATGTCGGAAAATCAAGCGTTACAGAATCAGATGAAGGAATATGTGCAGGAAAATGGAAAGTATCCGCTTGTAGTGGCTTTGTTCCAGGGAGCAGGATATAAGAAGTCGAAAAAAGCCTATGAAAAGTTTCGGGAAAAATGCACCGGTTGGGATGAAGCTCTGCGTGACGATCTGAAGATGGAACCGGTTGATAAAGTTACGTTATATACGTTGAAAGAATCGGACATTATATCCCGTGTGAATATCGGAAAACGAAAGAGTGGCAGGAAGATCAGGATCAGTTATATGACCGGCATGGAAGATCATATAAAGGTAGTAGCCTCAGAGCAGACCGGTAAGGGACAATATGGGTGTTATGTATCGACTGCCATGCTGGATACCAATCATTTATATGTGGGGCAGCAGATAGCATTTGAGGATTATAAGGACAAAAATGAGCAGCCGATCGAACTGACGATTGAAGGTGTATTTGAGGAAAAGACTTCGGATGACCGCTACTGGGTAAAGGCACCTCTTGAATATACGGATAATGTATTTGTGACAGAAGACACATGGAAAGAGATCCTTGCCCAAAATGACGGAAAAGTTACGATGCGATGTAATGCATATTATCTGTATGATTATACAAAATTGAAAGCAAAGCAGATTCCGCATTTCAGTGCTGTCCTGAAACGATATGAAAAGGCAGGGTTTACGGATCCGAAGGTGGCGGTGACGACAGAGTTTGCAGATACCATAAAAGAATACGAACAGCATGCAAAGAAGATCCATGCAATCTTGTGGGTATTGGAACTTCCGATCCTGGTATTGATCCTGGTGTTCATTTATATGATATCTTCCCAGATCCTGGAACTGGAAGGAAATGAAGTCGCAACATTGAAAAGCAGGGGAGTGTCCCTTCGGCAGATTATATGGATCTATTTTTGTCAGGCGTCTTTGCTTGCCGGAATAGGCATGGTTTTAGGGATTCCGATTGGATATGCAATATGCCGGCTGATGGGACAGGCGAGTGCCTTTTTGGAATTTGTAGACCGGAAGCATCTGATGGTAGCCATAACAGGCAGGTCGCTTCTGTTTGCGGTTGGTGCGGCACTGTTTGCGGTAGCATTTATGACGCTGCCACTTTTAAAGACTGCGAGGGTGGATATTGTTGCGAAGAAATCCCGCAGAAAGAATTCCGAGAAAAGCTTTTTTGAACGGTATTACATAGATGTTGCAATGCTTCTGGTATCCGCATATGCGTATCATAATTTTAACGGACAAAAGGAAGATATTGCACAGCGTATATTGAACGGAGAAGGCTTGGATCCGATCCTGTTCCTGAGTGCGGTTTTGTTCATGGCAGGAGCCGGGATGGTGTTGCTGCGTCTGTTTCGTGCAGGCACCGGACTGGTCTACCGGATCGGAGCGAAAAAATGGTCTCCGGCAATGTATGCCTCATTTTTACAGATCATGCGGACGAGAGGAAGACAGACGTTTATATCCCTGTTTTTAGTCGTATCGCTGGGAATGGGTATATTCTATTCCAATATTGCAAGGACGATCAACCAGAATGAGGAAGAGCGGATCTGCTACAATATCGGAGCCGATCTGGTTGTAAAGGAAAAATGGAAAACAATAGCACACCAGTACAAATTTTATGGTGAACAGGTTACGGATCTATTCTATGTAGAGCCTTCAACGGATCTGTATTCGGAGGTAAAAAAGGATACACAGTCAGCCACGCGTGTACTGAGACGAAATGTGAGCATCAAAGGGGCAAAAGCGCTTTCAGACAATGGTGAGATGATGGCAATCCAGACGCAGGAATTTGGCGAGACTGCATGGATGCGGGATGGATTGTTAGATAAACATTGGTATTACTATTTAAATGATCTCGCAAAAAAGGCAGACAATGTGCTGGTGTCTTCAAATGCGCGGGATGAGTTTGGCTTGAAAATAGGCGATACGATCACATTTAATCCGGTATCGGCTAACAAGGCATATCAGGATACAATGGGTGCACTGACCGGAACGATATGCGGGTTTGTAGATGCCTGGCCGGGATTTACCGGATATACAACCATTACAGATGAAGATGGAAAGAAAAAGCAGGAGAGTACTTATCTGGTTGTTGCAAATTACGGCTATGTGGAGAGCAGTTGCGGAGCACAGCCTGCGGAGATCTGGATGAAAACCGGTGGGGATAACGAAAAGGTAATGGATACGATTGAAAAGAGCGGAGTTACGATTGAGAGCACGCAGGATATGAAACAGAATATGGCATTGGCAAAACAGGCGGCAATGATCCAGATCACAAATGGTATGCTGACGTTGAGTTTTCTGGTTGTCACAATTCTGTGCCTGATCGGATTTCTCATTTACTGGATCACATCGATCCGGCAGCGGGAGCTGTTATTTGGAATATACCGGGCGATGGGTATGTCGATGAAAGAGATTGTGCGTATGCTGCTCAACGAACAGGTTTTTTGTTCATTGTTGGCAATTCTGTGCGGTGTGATCAGTGGCATACTGACATCAAAGTTATTTATCGCATTGATCACGATCGCTTATGCACCGGAACATCATGTTCTTCCGTACCAATTGTACACATCCGTAGGAGACATGATCCGGATTGGTATGATTGTGCTTTGTATGCTTGGCGGAGGCATTTATATACTGGCAAGAATGTTGTCCCGTATGAAGATCGCACAGGCGATCAAGATGGGCGAGGATTGATGGCATGGCATTGCCGATAATGTATGTGTGAAGGACAGGATAGCTGAGATGGCAGAAAGGAAAAGAGCGTATGGAGTATGCAGAGGTTATGATTGAAGCAAATGGAGTAACCCGTTCATTTCCGCTTGGAAATGGCAAGGAGATTGAGGTGCTTCATGGAATTGATATGATCGTGCCGGCCGGGCGGCTGACTATCTTAAAAGGCCGGTCCGGTTCGGGCAAGACAACGTTGTTGAATATATTGAGTGTGTTAGACCGTCAGACCGCCGGAACCGTGTACCTGCAGGGAAATGAGATTGGACAGGCACCGGAAGAAGAGAGAGAGCTGCTGCGGCGACAAGATATGGGATTTATATTTCAGGCGGTCGCACTGATTCCGGTTATGAATGCCTATGAAAATGTAGATTTTGGTCTGCGGCTGGCAGGCGTCAATGACGACAGAGATGCACGGGTGCGGGAGTGCCTGGAACTGGTTGGTCTGAAGAACCGGATGAAGCATATGCCGGGTGAAATGTCGGGTGGAGAACAGCAGAGGGTGGCAATTGCCAGAGCGATTGCGCACAGACCCAAAGTGATCTTTGCGGATGAACCGACGGGAGCACTGGACACGAACACCGGACTGGCAGTGATGCATTTATTTAAGGAACTGATCGAAAAAGAAGGAATTACCATTGTTATGACGACGCACGACACCAATTTGATGGAATTAGGAGATGCTGTCTACGAGATGGAGGATGGAATGATCGGGAGGTAATGGTCATGGAAGAGAAGAAGGATATCATTTTCTGTGATGGACTGGTAAAGATATATAAGACAAAAGAGATTGAGGTTATGGCATTATCCGGATTAGAGCTTGCGATCAGGCAGGGGGAAATGATGGCGGTTATCGGGAAAAGCGGAAGCGGTAAATCAACCTTTTTGAATATGGTTGGAGGACTGGAAAGACCGTCTGCAGGAATGTTAATGGTGGATGGGAAAAATATGAGCTTACTGACGGAAGAGGAACTGGTGAAGTACAAGCGGGATGTCGTTGGTTTTGTCTGGCAAAATAATTCAAGAAATCTGTTTCCGTATCTGGATGCATTAGATAACGTGGTGACTCCGATGTTATTCCGTAAGGGGAATAAAGCAGAACGGCGTGAGCGTGCAGAGGAATTATTGGAGCTTGTCGGGATAGCGGATAAAAGGAATAGCACGCTGCGTCAGCTATCCGGTGGAGAACAGCAGAGAGTAGCAATTGCGATTGCACTTGCCAATCAGCCGAAGATTCTGTTGGCAGATGAGCCGACCGGAGCGGTGGACGTGAAGACTGCAAATCAGATCTTTGACCTGTTCCGCAGATTAAATGAAGAAATGGGTTTGACGATTGTGATCGTAACGCATGATAACAAAATCGCCAAAATGGTTCAAAGAGTAGTGAGGATTCAGGACGGCAAGATTAGCTCTGAACAGATCATGAAAGACGAATATGAAAGTAGTCTGCGGAAAATAAGCTTTGGAGAACTGGATCTTTCGGAGAAAACGCATGAGGAATTCAGCATTTTGGACAAATTTGGACGCGTGCAGCTTCCGGAAAAGATGATGGAGCAGGCGGGAATTGAAGGAAAAAAGGTTCGGTTAGAGGTTGTGGAGGGCAATATTGTCGTAAAGAAGGAATGAGCCTTTTGCAGTTGGTTTGGCAGTAATGAATGAAAAAAGTCAAGAAAAATCAAGGTTTTTCTTGACTTTTGCTATGCCATCTGATATTCTAATACGGTCGACACATGTCGGAGCTTTTTTTTTGTGTGCAAAAACTTCAATTAACGCTTGGGTTTGCAGACAAAAGGAAGCATTTACAATTTAAGATGGAGGTGGAAGTTGTGCGAGTTAAGATCACATTGGCATGTACAGAGTGTAAACAGCGTAATTACAATCTGACAAAGGACAAGAGAGTCCACACAGAGCGTATGGAAACTAAGAAGTATTGTCCATTCTGTAAGGCTCATACCTTACACAAAGAGACCAAATAATTAGGATTACGGAGGTGATTTCAGATGGCAAATGAAAATGAATCAGCGTCTTTAAAAAGAAGCTTTTTCACCGAGCTGAAAGGTGAATTCCGTAAGATTATTTGGCCTGACAAGAAGCTTTTAGGTAAGCAGTCAGTAGCAGTTATTGTTGCAGCGCTTATAATCGGTTGTATCATTGCGGCAATTGACTGGTTGTTCCAGATTGGTCTTTCATTTATTATTGGTTAGGTGGTGAACACATGGCAGAAGTAGAAAAGAGTAACGAAGCGAAATGGTATGTGGCACACACTTATTCCGGATATGAGAATAAGGTTAAAGTTGATATTGAAAAGACCATTGAGAACAGAAAGCTTCAGGATCAGATCTTCGAGGTTCTTGTTCCATTACAGGAAGTAGTTGAATTAAGAGACGGTAAGAAGAAATCCGTATCGAAAAAGATTTTCCCAGGCTATGTATTGATCAACATGATTATGAATGATGCGACCTGGTATGTAGTCCGCAACACCAGAGGTGTTACAGGATTTGTCGGTCCGGGATCTAAGCCGGTACCGCTTACAGAGAAAGAGATTAAGAATCTGGGAATCAAACTTCCAAATAAGAATGATGCGAAGCAAGAGCTTCCTCGGGTGGAAATTGATGTTGAGCTTGGTGATAGCATTAAGGTTATCTCCGGTGCCTGGGAAGGAACCGTTGGAACCGTTACGGATATCAACGTAGCAAAACAAGTCGTTACGATTGAAGTAGATATCTTCGGTCGTGCAACATCTGTGGAAATTGGTTTTATGGATGTTTCAAAGATGGATTAATTCATCAGACGTGATAAGGATGTGAATATGCATCCGACAATTAGTAAAAAGAAGATTGCATAGCAGAATGAATCGGTTCTGTGTTGTGCAGAAGTGGGAGGGCAAGTCCCGATTGACCACATGAATTAGGAGGAATAACGATTATGGCTAAGAAAGTAGAAGGATATATCAAATTACAGATTCCTGCAGGTAAGGCAACTCCTGCACCACCGGTTGGACCTGCATTAGGTCAGCACGGTGTTAATATCGTAGAATTCACAAAGCAGTTCAATGCGAAGACAGCAGATCAGGATGGAATGATCATCCCTGTTGTTATCACTGTTTATGCTGATAGAAGTTTCAGTTTTGTAACTAAGACTCCTCCGGCTGCAGTTTTATTAAAGAAAGCATGTAAGCTTGACAAAGCTTCATCTGTTCCTAATAAGACTAAAGTTGCTACCATTTCTAAAGCTGAGGTTCAGAAAATCGCAGAGCTTAAGATGCCAGATTTAAATGCAGGTAGCATTGAAGCAGCAATCAGTATGATTTCAGGAACAGCACGTTCTATGGGAATCGTAGTTGAGGATTAGACATTGAGCACTTAGCGAGAACGAGCCATTAGGCGATGTTTGAGCTTAGTACGAAAGCCCATCCTGATACTTAATGAGAGCGAATGAAATGTGGCTCGAATTTAGTAGAATGGATGCCAGAGAACTTGGTGAAAGCAAGCCGTTAGGCGTAGCTTGAACCTAGTCGTAGTTATGTCGGTGCAGTTGGCGAGGTGCTTTCGAGCCTACAAACCGACGTTGGCTATATGATTATTACATTTGGTGGGAGGGTCGCTCCCGATAATACCACAGGAGGTTTTTAAGAAATGAAAAAAGGTAAAAGATATGTTGAAGCATCAAAGCTTGTAGACAAAACACAGGTTTATGATATTCCGGAAGCTGTTGCAATTGTTAAAAAAGCAGCAAGTGCAAAGTTTGATGAGACAGTAGAAGCACATTTAAGAATGGGTCTTGACGGACGTCATGCAGATCAGCAGATCCGTGGAGCTGTTGTTCTTCCTCACGGAACAGGTAAGACTGTTAAGGTTTTAGTATTCGCTAAGGGAGATAAGGTAGATGAAGCTACTGCAGCAGGTGCTGATTATGTTGGTGGCGAGGAATTAATTCCAAAGATCCAGAATGATGGATGGTTAGACTTCGACGTTGTAGTTGCAACTCCAGATATGATGGGTGTTGTTGGTCGTCTTGGTCGTGTACTTGGACCAAAGGGCTTAATGCCAAACCCAAAAGCTGGTACTGTAACTCCAGATGTTACAAAGGCTGTTAATGATATCAAAGCCGGTAAGATTGAGTACAGACTTGATAAGAACAACATTATTCACGTGCCAGTTGGAAAGGCTTCTTTCACAGAGGAGCAGTTAGCAGACAACTTCCAAGCGTTAATAGATGAGATTATTAAGGTTAAGCCAGCAGCAGCAAAGGGACAGTATATGAAGAGCGTAACATTATCTTCAACAATGGGTCCTGGTGTTAAGATTAACACAGTTAAGTTCCTGTAAGCTTAAGACGGAATGTAAGAGGTCGTCGCATTTATGCGGCGGCCTTTTTTGATGTGCGGGGGCTTTTTTGTATGAGGAGATTGCGAGGGAAATACATTGTGGTAATTTGATTGACAGATAGTATAGAAGTCATTAAAACGAGATAAAAAAAGATAAAGAGCGATGCAAATCCGTTTGATGTAGAGTGGAAGGATTATTTTGAGGAGAGAATGACATATAAAATGACACAATCTCTGAAAGGCAGACAATCTTTGTTGTATATGTGGAATAAGCAGAATAGGCTTTGAATTTATAAATCCTTACAAAAGAAAATGTGGTTGTAGGAATTACAGAAAAGAGTATGCTGTTCTGGTGAATTATTTATTGATATGGAGACAAAATATTCAATAGATTGGAGAACCTTATGGAAAGAAATATTTATCTGAATAAATTGATTCGCAGAAAACATAACAAGATGATTCGTTCTTGATTCAGAAAGCAAATAGATACGATGTAAAGGGAAAGAAGTATATTAGTACACCGGCAAAATACTACTTTACCGATATGGGGCTGAGAAATACAAGGTTAAATTTCAGGCAGTTTGAGGAAACCCATATTATGGAGAACATCATTTATAATGAGCTTCTTATCAGAGGATATAATGTGGATGTTGGTGTCGTGGAATATAGTTATTACGAGGATAAAAAGAGAAAGCAAAACAATTGGAAGTGGACTTTGTTTGTAATCAGGGCTCAAAGCGAATTTATATCCAGTCAGCACTTGCTTTACCAACAGTAGAGAAAGAAGAACAGGAACAACAGTCTTTGAGTAAAATAAAGGATTCATTTAAGAAGATAATCATTGTGAAAGATGGGCCTACACATTACAACGAAAGTGGAATTTTGATTTTAAATTTATTTGAATTTCTTATGGATCAAGACAGTATTAATTAGAGCCGAAAAGTGTGTTAAATCGTCAATAGAAATATTGACGATTTTTTTGCTAAAAGATATGAGAAAATATTGTTTTTTACAAAGAAATAGAAGAATATATGTTGACTAAAAAGCAGAAAGGAAGTACAATTAGATGAACCAATTTAGTCTAAAATCAGTCTATAAATAGACTGAAAATGAGGAAACAAAATGAAGAAAATAAATAATTCGGGAAGAATTTATCTAGATTCATATGTTCTACAGAAGGATAATAGAATTCGTTTACCAAAGGGAATTGAAGCTAATATGGAAGTGATTCCAGGAGAAACATATTTTGATGTTTTTTTGGATGTAAAAAAGAACGAAATAATATTGAAATTATCATCGGATACATAAAAGGAGATATATATGAATGTAGCTGAACTAAGCATGACACAGAAAAATGCGTTCATAGATAAATTAGCAGTATTTATCGAGGAATCAAGAATCGTCCTTAATCAGGAAAATGAGAATTATGTACTTAGCGAAAGAGAGTCTAGAAGGATAATTCTTCTTGTATGCATGTACCAGCAGTTTCAAGAGTCAGATATTGTTTGTAATAGATGTTGCCCTATAATGTTGGCAGACTTAATGAATGCATTGGGAATGGAATGGACAGAACAGTTTTTAGAATGCAAAAATTATTGTCAAATTAGAATAGAACATACTTTGGAGAATTTCTCAAGAGTGGGTAGTATTGATAACTGGAGAGATTTGCTTGGCTATTCTTTAGAAGTACTAGAATATGATCCAAAGTTTTTCTTGAGTATGCCGATGAAAAGAGGAATCCATATTGGAAATGAAAAAAAGAAAAACTTAGGTATTTATTATACTCCGAGGGATGTTGTGAAATTTATGCTTGATAAGTGCTTTTCATCAGTGGGGATATTACAAGGTCTTGAAGATGTTACAATATTAGATTGTAGTTGTGGAACTGGAGTTTTTCTTATAGCGGCTATCAATAAACTGATTTCGTTTAATATGAACCCTCATAATATTAAGACAATAATTGAAAAAAGTATTTGGGGAATTGATAAAAGTGAAGTGGCTGTTGATAATACAAAAATTATGCTTTTAACTGAATTGTGTATCATACAAAAGGAAAGTGTGGTATATCTTCCAGAATTATGGAATAGTGTTAATGAAAATATAGTTTGTGGTGATGCAACAGAAATGAATAAAATTTTGAAACAACATTCGAATTTTCCTAAGCAATATTCCTGTCTAATAGGAAATCCGCCATATGTTACAGAGAAAAATAAAGGAAATCTTTTTTTGAAATTTGTCAGAAACATGATGGAGTATGGAAAGGAAAAAAGTTGTTCATCATTGATAGTACCCTTATCAATTTGCTATTCACAGTCTACGCCTTTTAAGACTTTACGCAACGATATGTTTAAGGAATGTAATATAGAATGGTCATTCTACAACTTTGACAGAAGCCCAGACTCATTATTTGGGGATCAAGTGAAAACAAGGAATACAATTCTATTTAGAAAAAAAATAACGGGCGAGAGTAAACTTAAAACTACTGGATTACAAAGGTGGACAAACGAAAAAAGAAAAGAATTATTTGAGCAACTAAAAACGGTGGAATTTGATAAGAATAGTAATCAAAATATTATACCAAAATTATCAACAGAAACGGAGAAAAAATTATATGATGAATTGTCAACAGGAAATGAAAATATTCTATCTATGGCGTCTAGTAAAGGTAAATATCAAGTGTGTATAAATGCTACAGCCTATAATTGGTTATGTGTATATGATCATATTCCTCCATCTCTTGATGAATATGAAAATTTATATATTCCATCATCAATGAAAATATTAAATTTTGACAATGAAGAACAAAAGTATTTTTTTATAGCAATGCTGAGTAATAGAATTGCATATTGGTACTGGACGGTTATAGGAGATGGATTTCACTTAAATACATCTTTTTTTGAAAACTTATATATAAGTGAAAACGTATTTAATGATTCTACAAAAAGGGAATTGGCTAAATTAGGTAAGATATATTGTAAAGAATTGCAAAAATATCCAACGAAATCATATAATTGCAAGAAATGTATTGTTAATTATAATCACCTTCCACTTGAGCATCTTTATTCAAAGATTGAGTTAATAATACTTGATAGGCTGAAGGTGCCATATGAGTTTGAAAATGATATTAAAAAATGGTATAGTAATCAAGTTTTGTGTGGGAGAAAAATGAAAGGAGTTAAGATATGAAACTAATATCTAAAGAAATAAAGGAAGCATCAAAGGTGACAAGTGAGGAATGGAAGGAATGGACCAAAACTGTATGGAACATTGCAAATACAAGTGATTCAATACATCCTGCGGTTTTTCCAGAGGAAATACCATATAGGTTAATTAGAATGTATTCATTTGTTGGAGAAAAAGTATTAGATCCATTTTCGGGAATGGCGACTACTGGGAAAGCGGCAATAAGGGCAGATAGACCATATATAGGATTCGAAACAAATCCAATATTTCATAGAGAATCACTTCAACGATTAAATGACTATTCAGCGCAATTACATGTTGAAGATGCCGAATTTAATATTATGAACCAAAGCTGTTGTGATATGTCTCAAATAGAGGAGAATAGTGTTGGACTTGTGGTGACTTCCCCTCCTTATTGGAATAAAGCAGATTATGGGGAATATGAGGGAAATAGCGGAAATTTTGAATTTTATGATGATTTTTTAAATGAAATGGAAAGAGTATTTAGAGAATGTTATAGAGTGTTAATGCCAGGAAGAAAACTATGTATTGTAACGGCTAATGTAAACCAAAATACGAAAGAACATGGATTGCTTACAATTCCTATTGCATCTGATATGACTAAAATAGCACAAAGAATTGGTTTTGCATTGATCAATCAAGTTATTTGGAATAAGGATGGAACGGGAGGAAAGTGGGGATCATCTAATAGCCAGAGACCGATATTTGGTAGTTATCCGTATCCACCTAATTTTCTCTTTAAAAATGTCAATGAATACATTATTATAGTACAAAAACCAAATCCAGCCAAAAAGAATTCAAAAGCTCCAAGTTATAATGATTTATTTAGAAATAATCCAATATAAAAAAGAAGGCACTTCAGATTTGAAGTGCCTTTTGCTTAATGTTACATTAGTGGACAAGTATCCCATAAATCATACATCAAATCTTCATCAATTACTTGATAAGCTAGAGAGCGTTTTTTGGGGAGTGTTTTTAAGTAAGCATTGATCTTACTATAGCCCGGATTTCCATCCATTAAAAGCATATATGAAAATAGGTTCGAGTTGACACGTTTTACAACTAGAACAGGACGTTTTTCAAGGTCTGTAGGATAGTTTGTGTCTAATATACCAGCTCCACGTATTTCGATTTTGACATTACTATTTGCATCGCTGAATACAATTTGACGGTGTTCAAGTGTTCCAACTTCACCAGAAGGGTACATTTCTTGTAAAAGAATTGAATCACCTGGATTTAGCATGAAATAGTTTTTAAGTAAATCTATTGTAAAATGTACTTGTTTAGAACGATTTCCCGCACCAGGAATAAATCTAATTAAGTAATCCTTTTCAAGGTCGTCAGTTGAATCAATAATTACATGGTTAAGCTGGTGTGTATTCGAATCAGTAGTTGGTTGAGTTGGATTTGCAGAGTCTGGTTTTTTAGTTTGATATTCTTTTAGAAGAGTAGGAGCAGTAAAGACTTCTTTTCCAAACAATGTCTCTTTTTTGGTTTTTTCTGATCTTTTTTTCTTTCTTTGTTGAATCATTTGCTTTCGAACATCTAATTCCTTGGAAACATATCCGTTTTCTAATAGTTTATCAAGAAATTCATCAGTTACTTTATGGCAACACAGAGAAGAATCAGATGAATAATTTGAATATATTTTTTCTAATTTTTCAATTGAAATGAGGGAATCATCTCCAGTTGCATGGTTGGTGATACTCATTTCATAATTGCTAAATAATCCTCCAGCAGTTAAATTGTTTGACCCTACAGCATACCAGATATTCTGCTCACCAGAGAGCCAATAACATTTTACATGAAACGTTTGCGTGAAATTTTCAGAATGAAAAACATATAACTCGTCCATGATGTTGTTTAACTGATAAAGTGCATCATAAGTAGTATTATTTTGATCAATTCCAACAATACATCGCAATTTTCCTTGGCGTTCTTTAAAGGCTTTCATATATGGAAGCAAACGGTAAACTCCACTTAGTTTAGCATAGGCTGCCATTATAGTGAAAGAATCGTATTTTTCTGATTCTAATTGTGCTATTAGGTCAACGCCTAATTGATTATCATATGGTTGATGAATAATCATGTAATCCCTCCTTTGTTTTTGATATATAAGTATTCTATCGTAGAGACAATATAATATCAATTGAGTTTTTAATAATAATTTTAATATGTTTACAGTAGGGGCAGTCGTGCTAGGCTATCCCAAGAGCGAAAGGCTCTGGTTTGTATCCACATATGTAAATGAAATTAGATAGTTATCCAAGTGATGCGAACAGTGCCGCAATCTCATCTGGGGTTAACTGTTTGTTTGGATCATCGGATACAGGAGTTACTGTTGGTGCTGCGGTTGTCTGTGCCGCAAGTGCTTCATCCATCTTCTGTTCTTCTAATCGTGCTTCCTCATCGCTCTTTGGTGTTGGTTCGGAAGCGGCAAACAGGGCTGCAATCTCGTCTGGTGATAACTGACGGTTCGGATCATCATTTGCCGGTGTAACAGGCGTTTCGGTGGCAACCGGTTCTTCCTTCTTTGGTGCAGGATCAGCTGCGGCAAATAAAGCGGAAATCTCATCCGCACTTAATTGTCTGTTTGGATCATCCGCGGGTTCTGTGCTTGTAATTGGTGTTACATTGTCTGTCAGTTCTTCGGTTTCTTCCGCGGTTTCAGTGGATTTGCCAACAACGGTAAAGGTCGGGGTGAATGGTTCTGCATCTTCGTTTTCTTCCGTTACCGATTCTTCCTTTTTTGGTGTGGGATCGGCAGCGGCAAATAAAGCTGCGATCTCATCTGCACTTAACATATCATTTGAAGATTTGCCTTCGATTCCGAGATTATCCGGGCTTTCTGTTGTGTTTACAACAGCTTCTTCCGGAACGGATTCTGCAATTGGTTCTTCCGGAATGGATACTATAACCGGTTTCTCCGTGGACGCGGTTTCCGTTGTGGTAAGGGTATCTTTTGTGGAGATATCCTCCGAAACAGCAGCTTCCGGTATATCTTCTGCTATGTCTTCTGGTATCATATTGTCAGTTGGAATATTTTTTACCTGTTCCGTATCTGCGTATGCAGGATCTGCCATTGGTTGTACATGAGGTGTTCCGGCAGGCATCTGAACCTGCTGGATGCTGGTTGAGATATTCTGTAATTCGTGTGCTACATTGTTAAGCTGAATACTTAGGCCCTGGTTCATCTGTTGTGGCTGGGATTTCAGATAAGATACGATATCATTTAATACAGCGACTACGTCATCATTGTTTGGCTGGATCTGATCAAAGCCCTGAACCATGGTTTCCGATAAATGATTCCGCATATCTTTGATCGTGGAGATCAGTTTTGTAGTATTGTTAAGATCATATTTGATCATTAATTTTGTAGCTTTGTTCTGGGTATTGGTAATTGTGGAAAGATTCTTGTACAGTGCAGCCTGGCTCTCTGCGTAATTATTCTCCAAAGTGCTGACCTTTTCCGCAGCCCGTCTGGTGTAGAGATAGGTTGCTTTGCCGAGCTTCGACTGAGCACCATTCATTGTTTCGAGCTGTTGGGAAATATCATCGATATAATTCTTGATCTGAACATTCATCGACTTGTTACGCATAGTGATATATGCAACAATATTCTGTACTAATATGTACGCAGTGATCAGGAATAGAATACTGACACCGACAATCGCAAACAGGATGCGGTGAAACATAATAAATGTATAGATTAATGCAATTCCTGTAGTCAGAGTCGCTAACACGGAAAAAGCGAGCTTGTTCTCTGGTTTATTCATAACGTATACCTCCATCTATAATACCCAATAATTACTTACAATTATACACGAAAATACAAAGAAGGTAAAGGATGGAAATTTTGTAATTGCCCAATGCGTAAATGTGTATTATGATAAGATTAATTGAGAAACGAAAGAGTGTGCATAATAGTACCTATTATAGATAAAGGGATGAGGAGACTCGTATGGAGATTAATAAGCACCACCTTTGTATCGGATGCATGCATGAATTGCAGGACAAAGAGATATGTCCATATTGTGGATTGGAGCAGAGAAGTTATACCCCGATCCCGCGCTGCCTGATTATGGGAACCCGTCTGGCTGAGCGTTATGTGCTGGGCAGGGTATTAGGGGAAGGAAGTTTTGGAATTACATATATTGGATGGGATACTTTGTTGGAGATTCCGGTTGCGATCAAGGAATATTACCCGTCCGATCTGGTAAGTCGTGATGTGATCCGGGGAAATGACAATTCGGTCTATCTGTTTGGCGGTATTGAGAAAGAAGAATATGACCGGCGTCTGGAACGATTTCTAAAAGAAGCAAGGAATCTGACACGGTTTAATCAATTGTCATCCATTGTGTCGGTAAGGGACTTTTTCTATGCGAACAATACGGCATACATTGTAATGGACTATATTGAAGGGGAGAGCCTTAAAGCATACATAAAAAGAGAAGGCATCATGGATGCAGGAGAGGTGTTGAAGATCTTCCGGCCGATTCTGGAATCTTTGGAGAAAATGCATGCGACAGGAATCATACATCGGGACATCAGCCCGGATAACCTGTTATTCGATGAGAACCATAATCTAGTGTTGATTGATTTCGGAGCGGCAGAATTGCAAAATGCCGAATTGACCAGAACGGTTACGATTACATTTAAGCGGGGATTCTCTCCGGAAGAACAGTACCGTTCTCATGGAAAGCAGGGACCGTGGACGGATATCTATGCACTATGTGCATCCATGTACTACGCAATGACAGGAAATGCACCGGATGAGGCGATTCAGCGAACGATAGAAGATAAGGTTACTCCGTTGTGGAATGAGCCGGGCGTTATGCTTACCAATGCACAGGCGCAGGCGATCATGAAGGGAATGTCCGTGCATGGGGAAGACCGGTTTCAGAGTGTTGCGGCATTGTATCAACAATTGTATGGGGAGGGAGCAACAGGAGAAACACCTAAGAAAGGCAGACAAGCCGACAGGATGGTTGCATGGATATTGGGAATTGCTTTCGTGCTGATAGGGATTGTTGGCGGTTCGGTAGGATATCGGCGGATGACACGGTTACTTGCAGTCAGGAATGCAACGGAAGATATTGTAGTTACGCAGAATGAGAAAGAGAATAGCAGTGGTTTACAGGGGAGTATAACGGAGAATGCGAAGGAAACGCCGAAAGAGCGGGTGACAATGGTTTCCTGTGTCGGACATACAAAGAGTGAAATACAGCAGATATTAACTACGGTTAAGAATATAACATTTCGTGTAGAATGGCAGGAAGAGTATAGTAATGAGATTCCGTCGGGACAGGTGATGGAGCAGAGTATTCCGGAGGGAGAAGAATTAGAAGAAGGAGAAGAGTATGATCTTCGGCTCATAATAAGTGCAGGACCGGAGCCTGTGCAAACGACAGAACCGGTTACGACACAGCAGACAACAAAGTCAGCCCCGGCTAAGAACAATAAGAGTTCTTCCACAAAGAAACCGGATGAATTAGATGGATATATTGAGTAAATATAGAAGTGATTGACCAAGGATGAGGAATGGAAGCATGCAACAGGATAGATTGTGCAAAGCATTACAGAAGATATATAAAGAAAAGAAATTTTTTCGGTTTGATGAGTTTATTGTTTGTAAAATGTGTGATATGCCGTTGGATAGTGTGATTACAGATGATCTGCGCAGGAAGGCATATGCAGAATTTCAAATACAGACGGAACGGGCAGAGCTTGCGAGCGAGGTAACGATGCGCAGGTGGTTTGGAATGATGGGATATGCGAAACCGAATCGGATACATATATATGAAATGGCATTTGCGTTGCATTTAGATAAGAAAGAGACGGAAGAATACCTGACGAGGGGAATTGGTGAGCCGTCTTTTCAGATCAGCGATTACCATGAGATTATTTATCTGTATGGGATTGAGAATGGTTTGTCGTTTGATAAATGCCAGCAGATGATCCGTCTGTTTGAAAAGAATCTGATGGTGAATCAGAGACTGTCGACGACACGGAGTACGGAACAACTGCAGTTACAATATGAAGAAAAAAAGAATTTGCCGGTATCCGATTTTCTGCTTTTTATGGCAGACAATACGGTGTATTTTAAGGGGTACAGTAACACGGCGCTTTCGTATCTGTTAAGTTATCGGAACCAGGTATTAAAGTATATCCGGCAGGAAGCGGCAGAGCAGTTAGAACAGCGGCTTTCTGAGACAGATTATAATGTATGGAAGAGCAGACATTGGATGACGGACAGAAAAGATCCGTATCGGATGATTCAGAAATATCTGAAATCGCGTTCGGGAAGTGCATTGTCAGAGGATCTGGCAAAGAATATCAAAGAGCTTGCGAAGATCACATACTCAACATTGTCTAACAATTCGCTGGTGCGTTCGGAAATATTCTGTGATCGATCAGAAACGCAATCAAAGAATACACATTCGGATGTGCGTAACATGACGATGAAACACATATCGGATCTGTTTAATATTGCAAATCAGAAGGAAACGGCAATGAAAGTGATTGCAGCATTAGGAAGACTGGAAACATTACAGCCGGAGAAAGCATGCCCGGAAGATATAAGGGATCTTCTGAAGAAACTGACGAAGAAGGAGGATGTGGATTGGAGCTGTGGCAGTGCAAGAGAATGGCTGGTGGAATATGATAAGGAGCATAAACGCCGGCAACTGGTTGTACAGCGCAGTGATCTGCTGCCATTTGTGCTATATGTTTCACAACAGAAATACATAGAGCAGACGGAGAAAAAAGGAGTATTATATGATGCAGAAAAAGCAAGACAGATGTTTTGGCAGGCTGCGGATGTTGTGCTGGCAGCCTGTAACATGGCACCGATCAGCAAAGAAAGGGAGCTGGATGCCGTACTGCTTGCCTGTTATCAGGAAGAAGAGATGTATGGCTATGCGGATGTGTTAGAGACGTTGCCTGAGTTGTAAGATAATATAATGAGAAGAGTGCAGAACATTTTGCAAATCTGAAGTTATAAAGAGTAATTTTCAGGTTACAGAGAAAGCATAAGAATCGGAAGATGCGTGGGAGATATAGAATGAGAATGGAGAAAAGGAATATAAGTCGAATAGAAGATATCAGACAATGTGTTTTGTTGTGGAAAATGTTTGGTGTATGCGTGGTGCTGCTGGTCTGCATAATCGGAAAGAGAAACAATGTGCAGGCCGCGGAATATGATTATCCAATCGAGGAGACGAAAGTAGTACAGGTGTTGGATGAGGATTGTAGGGATTCACAAGGCATAAAGTACGCATTAGATGATGAGCATGGAACCGCCATGATAGGTAATTATGCAGATGGCTATACGGATAGCAGTGGATATCAGGAGACGGAGGACGGAGTCTGCATCATTCCGGAAAAGGTATCATATCAGGGAAAGGAATACACGGTAACCACAATGGATCAGGAGGTATTTACTAATAATGAAACAATCCGTGTTCTGGTCATACCGGATACGATTACGGAGACTAAGAGCAATCTTATCTGGTCTAATATGCAGGCACAGTATCTCTATGTTGGCAAGGGTCTGGATCTGACACAGTGCAGTATGGAGAATTGCTCTAACTTGCGGGAAGTGGCGGTATCGGGAGACAATCCTTATGTAAAAAATGTGGATGGTGTGATATACAGCAAAGATGGGAAGACGCTGTTATATAATCCCCCGATGAGAGAAGGAAGTGCATTAGGGGAATATCAGGTGTTGGATGGAACTGAGACGATAGCGAGCCAGGCATTTAGGGAAAGCCGGTATCGCAGTATCCGGTTACCGGATTCGGTGAAGCGGATTGGATTCGAGACATTTGCCTTTTGTGCCTGGTTGCGTACCATGGATCTGTCTAATGTAGAAGAAATTGGTGCGTGTCCTTTCTATGGGGGAGATTATTCCCTGCAGGCAATTCAGCTTCCAAAGCGAGATTATACACTGCGGCTGTATACCACGGATCAGTATGTTCCGATGCGCGCATTGATGCTTACAAAGGGTCTGCATTTAGAGGATAAGAATAGTTCTTCTTTTGAGGAAATGAAGTATCTTCAGTGTGCGGCTGTGCAGGATGGTGTGACTGCCATTGGGGAGAAGGAGTTTCAAAAATGTGGCAGATTGCAGATGGTATTACTACCGGATACGTTACAGAGTATTCCGGAAAAATGTTTTTCAAAATGCACATCTCTTAAGAAGCTTTACATTCCGCCATCGGTGACATCAATTGGAGATGGTGTGCTTGCTGATTGTTCGGCTGTGATATATGGGGAAGAAGGAAGTGTAGCAGAGGGTTATGCGTTAGAGAATGGATTTTCTTTTGTGGATGTAAGTTCCCACGATCATGAACATCTGGAAGATACGACAGTGTATGAAGATCCATATATGAAGATTACGGCAAAGTATTGTTCGGAGTGTGGATATGCAAAGGATATACAACAGGAGATGAAGAATACGGATCCGGATGCGGATATCACCAATGGGGTTTATGATATGCACATAGAAAAGGCGCATGAGAAAGTGGTATTAGAACGGAATATGATCGATGCACAGGGAGTAGTCTATAGTATTAACAAGCAGACACATATTGCGAGTGTTGTAAGAGTAGAAGATCGTGAAGAACAAACGGATATTGTAATACCGGAAGTCATAGAAAAGGACGGGGCGGAATATATTGTGGATCATGTGAAAGAGAATGCCTTTGCCTCGAATGAGCATGTTGTCGCGATTACACTATCGGATGCAATCCGGACAGTTGATGAAGGGGCACTTGCCGCGAAATCATTAAAATATGTATATATCGGTGAGAACATGACCAATATGATCGCTAATGCGTTTGCACATGATAATAACATTCAGAACATTTGGATCAAACCGGGAAACCCGCATTTTTATGTAAAAGATCATACGATCTATGAATATAATAGCGATGGTGGTAAAGATTATTGGGTTTTCGCATATACGCCAGATAACAACACATCAGCCGAAGACACAAAGAAAGATGATGAAATAAAGGATCCCGGAAAGGCAGACCAGGATGCATCAACAGGGAAGATACAGAGTACGGAGACAACGGAAAAATCAACAGAGACGAAAGAGGATACGGGAAATCAGGGTGCATCAGACAGCTCAAACGATTCCTCAAAGGATGTGAACCCGGAGAAGATTAAGAGTAGCTCTAAAGGAAATAATAAGACGTCTTTGTCAAAACCGAAGCTAACCGTGAAAAAGAAACGAACGGCGAACGGGGTTCATTATCTGCAGTTAAATTTGAAAAAATTGTCGGGAAAATATATAGAACTGTATGTGCAAAAAGGAAAGGGGCGCTATAAGAAGATTAAGTTACGTTCAAACCGGATCAAGAAAAAGAGTATGCAGCTTAAGATCGGTTATAAGCCGGATGGAAAGAAGATACGGGTTAAGGTAAGAACTTATACGAAGAAGAAAGGAAAGAAGAAATATAGTGCCTGGTCAAAAGTAATCATGGTAAAGTAAGGGATATATAGAATAATGTAAAGAATGGAAAATGAATGAGGTAAACACCTTGTTCATTTTCCATTTTTTAATTTCGGAAAAATTAATGAGGGGGTTATCCGATATACTCATCCTAAAATATGTGTCAAATATCGACAAAAAGTGACTTTTCGTTAGCAAAATGGTCCTTTGGTTGGAAAACATTGAAAACGAAAAATCATTTTACTATTATTGGTAATAAGTGGGAATAAGGAGATTCGACAGATGAGAATTGCGCTTTACGGAACAGACGGGGAGAAACTGGAAGAACATAAACAGAGATTGCATAAAAACATCGTTGGTATAGGTGATACGGTCGAGATTATCTGTTGTCAGGATGAGGAAGAACTCAAAGCCCATCTTAAGGATTATCAGATCATCTTTATGGAGGAGACAGTACTTGATAAGCTGGAGCAATACTTAAAGAACAACCCGAACCGCAGGAAAGTTACCCTATCCTTTGGAAAAGAGAATGGTACTTTCTTCGTGGATGACGTCTATTATGTGGAAGCGGATCTCAGCCAAATACACCTTGTTACAAAGGAAGGAGAGTTCCTGTTGTCTATCAGCATTTCGCAGGCGCAGGAAGTCTTAGAAAAGGAGGGATTCGTAAAAGTCCACAGAAGCTATCTCGTAAACAGTAATCATGTGGTACGGATCAAACACCGGACAGCATTTATGGATAATGGGAAGGAGATACCGATCAGCAAGTATCGTCTGAAGGAAGTGAAAGAACGTTTAATTGTAAGTGATGCAGGACAATGACATGTGGGTTATCTTGTGTTGGGAACAGAGGATTATTCAGATGATATATGTGTAAGGAGTTGCAGGATATGAGGAATCATAGAAATAGAAAGATATGCCCGGTATGCAAGGGCGGAGGAAGAATCTCAAAGGTTAAGATGACATCTAACGGAACAATCTGTGAGTTTGAGGTGTGTTATCACTGTAAGGGTACCGGTAGGGTTGAGAGTGTGATCTGGTCGAGGATGAAGTTGTTGTGGGAGAGGTAGGGGAGAATATGGATATCCCCTGACTTTTGAGGTGAGTTAAAAGAAAATAAAGGAGATTTTAAAATGGCAAAATATGTAATAACTTATAATCCCTATCAGAATAAAACAATGATTTTAAAAAACGGGATTGAATTGAAGAAAAATGATGCTTTATGCAAAATTGTGAGCGGCGTTAGATTACAGAGTTGGTTTGAAAAAGATAAAAGGCTCGGAGAAAAAATTGATGAGGATAATAATGAAAAAGAATGTCATATATTATTTCGTGGAAGAGAGATAGATTTTGTTGATTTAAAGGATTATTTTGAGAAGGTATATGTGAGTGAAAGAAAAACAGAATTTGTACTTGAATCAGAGATACTGTCAAATGATGACGATATTGTTGCAAAGCTTTTTGATTTTGTTGAAACAATGGAGCAAGAGGGTGAGATAGATGAAGATCGAATAGAAGGTATGAAGAAGCAAATTTCTAAGATCAAAACAGATCCGTTCGCGATATCGGTTTTAGCAACGATGAGTTCTGGAAAGTCAACTTTGTTAAATGCTTTAATGCATGAGGAATTACTTCCCACGGGTAATGATGCAACAACAGCAAATATAGTAGAAATATATGACAATGATCAGGATATAAAGGAATATATTGCGTATGACAAGGACGAGCAAATAGTAGCTCAAGGGAGGGATGTCAATTTACAAAGACTAGAAGAAATTAATCGAGATAAGAAGATTCGAACTGTAAAAATATACGGAGACATACCAAGTGCAAATATAGACAAAATGCAATTGATGTTAAGGGATACACCAGGTCCTAATAATTCTGAAAATCTTGAACATAAGGCTGTTACAGATAGTGTAATTACAAACAGAAAAGGAATGTCGGCGGTTCTATATGTTATGAATGGTACGGATCGTACAGATTTAAGTGCAAAGGAATTATTGACTCAAATTTCAAAAGAGATGGAAAGTAGTGGTAAGCAGGCAAATGATCGCTTTTTGTTTGTGATAAATAAGGTTGATGAACGATTGATAAAAAGTGAACCAATTGAACAATTAATCATAGATACTAAGAAGTATTTAGAAGAATTTAATATAGATAATCCGAGATTATTCCCTGTTGCAGCACAAATGGCATGTTATGTATGGAAGAAGAGGGGTGGGTACAAGTTTACACCAGTTGAGAGTGTAAATGCAGATGCTAGAATGAAAATTTTTAATATGGATGATCCCGGAGTAAAACTTGATGAATATGCATCTATTTCACAATGCGTAAGAAGACAATTGGATAATGATTTGAAGAAGGCGCTTGAGGGGGCGGATGAAAATGAAATCGCATTGATTCATTCAGGTATTAAGGGGTTGGAATATTCAATAAAGGAGTATATGGACAAATATGCGTATCCTCAAAAAATAGAAGATGCAGTTATGGAAATTAAAGATACACTTACAGAAAAAGAAATGTATACAGAATTGGAAAAACGTATCTTTGAAGATAAAGAGGAATTAGAAAACTTAAAAAAAAGATTAAGAGATAGTAAGGAGGAGCGAAAAAAAAGAGAAACTAAGAAAAAAGAATTTGAACATAATATATCAACATATGTTTTGGATGATGAGGTAAAGAGAGCAATGCGTGGGGAAGTTGATAATGTATTTGCAGACTTAGTAGATGAAACATTAAGTAAAATTCCAAGTGATAAATTGAAGAGAAATCGTGCTATAGCGATTGTAGAATCTTTTGCGGCGGAAGTTGCTATTAAAGAAAAACAAATTGATAGAAGCATTAAAGAAAAAATAGATGAAGAAGTAATTGAACAAGGGAAGAGGATATTATCAGATTATAGGGAATATATTAAGAGTGTTAAAGAAGAATATTCTTTTGCTAACTTTGATTTTGGTAGCGTTAAAGGATTTAGGAATATTGATATAAGTGATTTAAATGATGTTGCCAGAAAGGTTACGTCTACGGAGGATATTACTGTAACAAAGACAAAAACAGTCGTTAATCCTAAGAGACATTGGTATACGCCATGGAGACCTAAAACGATTAATAAAAGTTATAAAGAAAAGGTAGGGGAAATTGAATATGTTAGTAAAAATGCTGTATATAATGATATTGTAGAAGTTCGAACGAATGCAAGAAAGAATGTTGATGAGGTTATTGATGAAGCAGAGAGCCTGATTTCAGCGTTTAAAGATTATTTTGAAAAGAGAATGAAAGAATTAGATGAAATGATTAAAAAAGTTGAATCAGAGTTAAAGAGAATAGAAGAAAATCAAGAATCGGTAGAGGGAAGAAAAGACGAGAATGAGAAGAAATTAAAAACATTGCATGGATATAAAGAAAAAATAGATCAAATTACGAAAGTAGAATAGGAGACAGGAGAATGTTTGAAATTAACCAAAATGTAAAAAAATATGTTGAAGCAAAAGATGTTGAGGGTGTCAGATTAACACTAACAGGAATGGCATATATTGGAGACAAAGAATCTTTTTCTGAATTTAAGGAATCTTCGAAATATGCACTTGAAAATATGGAGGGTTTATTTGAATTGGATGATGGGAAAGATTTAAGTGTGACTAATTCGTTGGCGGGATACAAGAAAATTGCAAGATTAATGATGAATAATTTTTCTCAAAAAAAGTACGAGGCAGTTATCGCTATTGGGTTGGAGGTATTTGGGAATAATCAGGGTATTCCACAGCGTAAAGAGAATTCAAAGGAGGGCGAACCCTCTTTTCCAAGTGCGCTGACCTATCCGATCATAATTGGAATTGCCTTGATAGTAATAATAGCATTTATAATGATGATAGCACAGTAGAATTATGGTATAGAAAGGTTAAACGGAATCGGAGAAATTCAGCGCAAAAGGATATAATAAAGATTCAAGGAAGAAGGTAGCAAAATGGAAGAGTTAAAGGAAGTGTCTGAGGTTGAAATAAGAAATTATAATGAACTAGAAAATGCGTTCGCAAAGTCTGCTGCTGTTTTGAGAAGAGAGTATCTTAATAATTTATCTGGATTTTATGTAAGTAGACCAGATAAAATGTTGATTGAAAAGAAGATGTCTGAATGTACAAGGTTTTTTAACATAGAAAAAATAATATACAATAAAAACGAGAGTTTTGTCGATAAATTAACTACAATTGCAAAAGCAGCACATGTTGGTAATTATTCATTGGTTGTAATGATTTCTAGTGATGGGAAAAATACAAATTTATGGATGGGATTTGTCAATAAAACGAGCGATATAAGTATGACAGGGGTTATGGCAGACTCTTTAAAGGGAAGTATTAGAGGAAATTTTCACGGGTCCCAAATACAAATGGTTGATAACGATTCAGTCAATAAAAAATTGGAGTTTATGCGAAAGAATTCGGTTGTTTCAGCAGTGTCTAATGTTGCGTCTTTTAGAGATGAAAATCAAGAAGTTGATAGGTATATTCAGGGTATTGAAAAATTGATTGATGCCTTGCATGAGGAAAAATACACATTAATTACAATTGCAGATCCCGTATCCAATAATGAAAAAATGATTGTACAGAATAGTTTAGAACAGTTGTATTCTCAATTGTCAGGTTTTGCTAGTACGCAAATGTCTATGAATGAGAACTCTAGTATAGCAAGTTCGGATCAGTATTCAAATAGTTTTGCTCATACTTTGGGTTCTAATACATCAATAAGCCAATCACATACAAATCAAACAGGATGGTCAACTGCGAATTCTCATACAGAAGGCAAGACGTCTAATGCTGCCGCAGCGAAAATTATAGGCGTATCGGCAGGTGCAGCCGCTGGTCTTGCTGCAACTGGTATAGGAGCGCCTTTGGGGGTGGTATTGGGAACGATTGGTTGTGTTACAGGGGCAATGGTTGGTGCAGTCGGTTCAATAACAGGAAGTAAGAATAAAGCCGATACCTCAAGTCAAAGTGAAAGTATATCGTTAAGTGACACATCGACTGTACAAGAAGGGAGAAATGCCAGTTATACGAATACAAAAACGGAATCAATATCATCATCTAAAACGTTAGGATCTGGAAGAACATTATCGTTTACAGTGCAAAATAAAACAGTTCAATGTGTTTTAGATGCTATTGATACACAAATTAAAAGAATTAGGGAATGTGGAAGCTATGGTTCATTTAGCGCATGTACATATATACTTTCGGATGATATCAATACAAATATGTTGGCATCTAGTTTGTTTAATGCATTAATATCGGGGGAAAAATCAAATGTGGAAACGACAAAGGTTAATTCGTGGGGTATAGAAAATAATGATGAGGATAAGATAAATGTACAAAGAATATTTGATTTTCTTTCGAAATTGACTCATCCTAGATTTATTGATGCGAATACCAATATGGAAGTTACACCTGCATCCCTTATTAGCGGAAAGGAATTAGCAATACAATTAGGTTTTCCTAAACGGTCAATACAAGGGGTGTCGGTTGTATATAAAGTACCATTTGGAAGGAATGTTATCAGAGATGATTTAATTGAAAAGCCGTTAAAAATTGGTAGATTATATAATTTAGGTCAAGTTGATTCAGAATATATTGATCTGGATATAAACAGCCTTACGTCTCATTTGTTTATTACAGGTTCTACCGGAACAGGTAAATCTAATACAATTTATAAGTTATTAGAGCAGATCACAAAAATTGATTCAGATATTCATTTTATGGTTGTAGAGCCTGCAAAAGGGGAATATAAGCATGCATTTTATAAACATCCAAGAATCAAGACGCAGGTATATGGAACAAATCCGAAGAAAACACCGTTGTTGCGAATCAATCCATTTGCATTTCCAGAAGACATACATGTACTTGAGCACATAGATCGACTGGTGGAAATAATGAATGTTTGTTGGCCAATGTATGCAGCAATGCCTGCAATATTAAAAAATGCAGTAATTAAAGCATATGAGAAATGTGGATGGGATATTACGAATTCGTATATTCCGGGAAGGAAGATGGAGTATCCATGTTTTGCGGATGTTTTAGAATGTATTAATGAAATTCTGGAAACAAGTGCATTTTCTGACGACAATAAGGGAGACTACACAGGGGCTTTATGTACAAGAGTCGAATCATTGACAACAGGTATGAATGGTCAAATATTTATTAATGATGAGCTTTCAGATATGGAGTTGTTTGATCAAAATGTAATCATAGATTTGAGCAGGATAGGTTCTGTTGAAACAAAGTCGCTCATAATGGGTATTCTTGTGATGAAGTTGCAAGAGTATAGAATGGCATCTCAAATGAAACCAAATCAATCTTTAAAACATATTATGGTTTTAGAAGAGGCTCACAATCTCTTGAAAAAAACATCAACGGAACAATCAGCGGATGCGGGTAATCTGGTTGGTAAATCAGTTGAGATGTTAACAAACGCCATTGCTGAGATGAGAACATATGGCGAAGGATTTTTCATTGTTGATCAGGCTCCTGATTTGTTGGATGCGGCTGTTATCCGAAATACCAATACAAAGATTGTATTACGATTACCGGAAGGCCGGGATCGGGAGTTGGTTGGTAAATCTATGGCTCTTTCAGATGAACAGATTGTAGAACTTTCAAAACTGGAAAAAGGTTGCGCGGCTGTGTATCAGAATGACTGGGAAGAGGCAGTATTGTGTAAATTTGAGCAATATCATAAAGATTATCGAAACGTGGCTTTGGATGATGAACTTTTTGAATATAAACCAACAAGAAGAATGTTGACGCAATCTGACAAAAAGAAAAATGTATTACGGGCACTGCTGGATGTTGCTATTGATGAAGGCCATAAGGAAGAAAAAGATAACCTTATTATGTTGGAAAAGAATTTATCTCAATTAGCAATTAATTATAATTTGAAAAGGGAAATACGGCGAATATTAATGGATGACAAAAGACATTCCTTAGATGAGATTGCTGGTATTGTTACTGGTTTATATGATTGTAAAGGAGCTATTGAAAAAGCGAGATATGCTGGCAATGTGGAAGAGTGGAACGACATAATACTTTGCAATGTTGATTCTGGGTTAAGACTGATGTCAAATTATTATATTGATTTATTCATTCAATGTGTATTGCTTGAGCAGTTGAGAAAAAATCCAGATCTGAAACCATATGTGGAGGATTGGATGCGGTATACGAAAGAGGTGAGATGATGGTTGAACATTTTGCTAATGCCTTTAATGAATTGATTGAAAAAACCAAAGATGTGAAAGATTATATGCCTTCTTTCTTTAATGAGTCAGACCATTTTAAGGAGATAGAGGATAAAGTAGATGTACATGAGCCGGTCGTGAGCAAACCCCATTTTGAATTAACCAACTATCAAAAGGAGATATTGCATGATAATTATGGGTATGACGAAAAGCAAATGGAGAATGTAGCGTCATGGGAAGATTTTGAGGAATCGCAAAGAAATAACAGTGATGATATTGAAGATTTAGATACTGATATTATTGACAGTGTAGATGATGATTTAGTAGGATTAGTTGAATATAGCGAATCCAATGAGGTGGATAAATGGAAGATAGACGGTAAGATTCATTATTTTGATGATAATGGAAATGCATATCGTATCGACAATGATTTAGTTCCTGATAATGAATATCAAATAAACGGATATGTCTATCAAACGGATAATATGGGAAGAGTAATTTCTGTGGGTGGTTTGTTACGCATGAAAGACAGAGATGATCGCTTAACGATAAAGGATTCGATTATGGATATTGGTAAAGGAGATCAAAAAGAAGGGGATGATAGAGGACATCTGATTGGAGATCAATTTGATGGCTCAAATGGGTTGGAAAATATGATACCACAGGATGCAGGTGTAAACAGAGTCGACTTTAAAAATTTTGAAAACGATTTGGCAAAACAAGTCAAAGATGGAAAAGAAGTAATTGTTAATATTGATATAGTTTATGAGGAAAATTCTAGAAGACCAACAGATATTATTGTTACATATTCTGTTAATGGGGAAATGAACTTTAGAATTTTTCCTAATAACCAGGAGGAATAGATATGGAAGATAAATTATTTCAAAGAATTTTTGGCGCTCTTGAACCGGTTCTTCCTAAATATTGGAAGAAACTGGTTTTCTTTGCAGGATACACAGAGGAAAGTTATACGATGAAATATTATGTGAAGGATGATAAAGATAAGTATACAGATTGTTTTGAACAAAATGTAATTAGCAGGGCACAATTGATTAAAATATTTATGGACATTAATAAAATGATAATGGTAGAGAGGGGCAAATTGGATGATAAAAGTAAATGGTCTGTTATGACTATGATTGTTGATGCAGATGGTAATATGAAGACGGAGTTTGATTATTCTGATATAAGTGAGGACTCTATTGGGTATGAACAAAACTGGAGAAAAAAATATATTCATTAGTTTATGAAATGGGAGAATATTATGTTTAGAAATTGGTTGTTAAGAACAACAATAAGTATTGTTACATTTACACTGATCATGGCGGTATTCTGGGGAGTGCAATATAGCTTAAATACACATTTGTTGTCATCCGTTACTAGTTGCCTTGCACAATATGGCATTGGTGTTCTGCTTTGCAGTGTGTTCATGGGAATGTGGACGGTGCGAAAGAAACCTCTCTGACAGCTGAATTAAGCATATAATAAATGGTATAAGAGAGATGAAAAAGCATAGGAACCAAATTGGTGTCAGACATCAGAATCTGATATAAAAATAATAATTGCCCGGAAATTGCTTTTAATATGCCTGTTTGTAGATGCTAATTTATACAACATCAGGAATAGAAAGGAACAATCCCAATATGGATATATATTCATTTATCAACTCCAAAGATATAAGGGAATATTTAAAATAGATTCAATACCAATTTAGATCTCTTGAAACTGCCTGGCTGATATATGCTTGCCGGGCATTATCATTTAAGCAAAAGAAAGCAAAATGGGAGCAACTGATAATCTCAATGTCGGATTGTGAGGTTCCGTGTGTGGATAATTGTGTCGAGTGGAATAGTCTTCACTCATGTCTGAAACGGTATATTCATATTGTAGATCAGGAATTAGCGGAATTTTATAAGGAGAAGCCGCAAGGTGAATATGTTTAAGGGTTATATCCGGTAAAGTATATAGCCATTTTTCCACGTTCTGACAGTAAATCCATTTCCCCCAATAGTTGTTGCTGTCAGGACGTTTTTGTTAGAATTTGACATAAAAATAATAAATGCCCGGAATGATCATAGGATATATTCCGGGCATTATGCTATAACAGATTTTATTTTTGTTGTGCTGCAAGTTGTTTTTTTAATGCGGCAATTTCGGCAGCCTGATCGTTGATTAGAGAATCCTTGTCGGCGAGCAGCGAATCCCTGTCGGCGAGCAGCGAATCCCTGTCGGCGAGCAGCGAATCCTTGTCGGCGAGCTGTGAATCTTTGTCGGCAAGTTGTGAATGCATATCGGTAAGCTGTGAATGCATGTCTGTAAGCTGACAATCCTTATCACTAAGCTGTGCCTTCTGGTCATCAATCGTATTCTGCATCTCGTCGATCATATATTGTACGGTATTGTTATCTAAGATTTTCA
>ERZ779865.214-NODE-214-length-54117-cov-6.754800_pt1 | contig 54117 bp, 66 predicted proteins | sample MGYA00433088_ERZ779865 | MGnify/ENA primary metagenome ERZ779865 (study PRJEB29588, sample SAMEA2151703) | human gut metagenome | biome: human gut; feature: human-associated habitat; material: faeces | place: Denmark | collected 2008/2010 ... | reverse complement strand
AAAACAACTCGGTCAAAGTCGTATTCATATTGACATCTAAACTGTTTAGCTGGTTCTCAGAACAAGACAACTTAGTCAAAGAGGTGTTATTACTGACATCTAAACTGTTTAGCTGGTTATAAGAACAAAACAACTCGGTCAAAGTCGTATTCATATTGACATCTAAACTGTTTAGCTGGTTCTCAGAACAAGACAACTTAGTCAAAGAGGTGTTATTACTGACATCTAAACTGTTTAGCTGGTTATAAGAACAAAACAACTCGGTCAAAGTCGTATTCATATTGACATCTAAACTGTTTAGCTGGTTTCCAGAACAAAACAATTCAGTCAAAGCCAAATTTTTACTGGTGTCTAAAATGTTCAACTGGTTCCAAGAACAATACAATTCGGTCAAGACCAAGTTTTTACTGGTATCTAAATTGTTCAGTTGGTTATCAGAACAATCTAAATAAGCCAATGATTCTAATCCTGAGACATCCAGGTTACCCTGTAAATTCTTGTCTGACCAATTTATACCTGTAAGACGATCCTTTTCCCATACATATTGGTTATCATCTAAATTTTCACTGACAGTAGCCCCCTTTTGTCTTTGTTCCTGAATAATGTTCTGTATAATCGACACATCATTTTTATTTTTTTCGATTGGTGTCGATGTTGCAGTAGGATCGTTTGTTGTAGTTGGATTGTTTGTTATATTTGGATTATCTGTTACAATGGGATTAATTGTTGTAGTTGGATTACTGATTGTATCCAGATTAGGCGTTGCAGTTGGATAATTTGTTGCGGCCGGATTTTGTGATGAAATCGGATTCTGTGTTGCAGGCAGAATGCTTGCTGTATTTGGGGTTTCTGTCACATATGATGCTGTTTCATCCTTTACAATGACGATACATGTATATTTTTTCTTTCCGGCTTTCGCCTGTACCTTGGCTTTTCCGAATTTTACTGTAGCTATCCTGACACTACTCTTCTTTTTGTTTTTGAGACGGATACAATTTTTCCCGGAAACAATTTTCCATCTTGTTTTTTTCTTGTTATTTTTTAAAGTAATGATTTTGCTGGTTCCCACTGTGAGAGTGATTTTTTTGCTGCTTAATTTCACAGCTTTGGCTGCCTGGATGTGCTGTACCGGTATTCCTGTCAGCATCATTGTTGCGGCAAGCATCCATGCCAGATATTTTTTGCAGATTTTCTTTTTCATATGTTTGTTCCTCCTTGAAAAATTTCTTGTTTTTTGCAAGACAGATATTAATTTAATTTTGTGTTTTCTTTACCAATAATAGTAACGGTATCGTCGCAGGTTAGCTTTTCTAATTCTGTATTTTTGCTGATATCTAAAGTGGTCAGCTGGTTATACTGACAAATTAAATGAGTCAACGCTGTATTCTTACTAACATCTAAAGTGGTCAGCTTGTTACTCCAACAACCCAAAATAGTCAACGCTGTAGCTCCACTGACATTTAAAGCGTTCAGCTGGTTGTTCCAACAATGCAAAGAAGTCAAAACCGTATTCTTACTAACATCTAAAGTAATCAGCTTGTTATTATAGCAATGCAAAGAAGTCAAAGTTGTAGCTTCGCTGACATCTAAAGTATCCAACTGGTTATTCCGACAATCCAAAGAAGTCAACGCCGTAGCTCCGTTGACTTCTAAAGCGTTCAGTTGGTTATCACCACAATCCAAAGAGGTCAAAGCAGTATTCATACTGACATCTAAAGCATTCAGCTGGTTATAAGAACAATTTAACTCAGTCAAAGCCGTAGTTCCGCTGACATCTAAAGTACCCAGCTGGTTATTCCGACAATCTAAAGAAGTCAAAGCAGTGGCACTACTAATATTTAAAATGTTCAGCTGGTTATGATCACAATATAACTCAGTCAAAGTTGTGCTTTGACTTACATCTAAAGTGTTCAGCTGGTTCTCGGAACAATCCAACTCAGTTAAAGTGGTGGCTTTGCTAACATCTAAAGTGTTCAATTGATTCTTGGAACAATCCAACCCAGTCAAAGCAGTAGTACCGCTTACATCTAAAGTGTTCAGCTGGTTCTCGGAACAATCCAACTCAGTTAAAGCGGTGGCTTTGCTAACATCTAAAGTGTTCAACTGGTTATTATAACAATTTAACTTAGTCAAAGCAGTGGCTTCGCTTACATCTAAAGTGTTCAGCTGATTTTTGGAACAATCCAACTCAGTCAAAGCCGTATTTTTGTTGATGTTTAAATTACTCAGTTGATTATAATAACAAATTAACTTAGTTAAAGCCATAGCGCCGCTTACATCTAAAGTGTTCAGCTGGTTATAAGAACAATTTAATATAGTCAAAGCAGTATTCTTGCTGACATCTAAAGTGTTTAGCTGGTTATCAGAACAATTTAACTCAGTCAAAGCCGTAGCTCCGCTGATATCTAAAATGTTCAGCTGATTTTTGGAACAATCCAACTCAGTCAAAGCCGTAGCTCCGCTGACATCTAAACTGTTTATCTGGTTATCACTACAATGCAAAGAAGTTAACGCCGTAGCTCCGTTGACTTCTAAAGTATTCAGCTGGTTATGAGAACAACCTAAAGAAGTCAAAGCAGTATTCATACTAATATCTAAACTATTCAATTGGTTATAACTGCAACCCAAATAAGTCAAAGAGGTGTTCTTACTGATATCTAAGGAGTTCAGCTGGTTTTCACCACAAAATAAAAATTTCAACACAGTATTCATACTAATATCTAAACTATTCAGTTGGTTATAACTACAATCCAATAAACTCAACGCAGTATTTTTACTGACATCTAAGGTGTCCAGTTGATTGCTGGAACAATATAAAAAAGCCAAAGACTCTAATCCTGAAAAATCTAATTCGCCCTGTAAATTTTGTTTTGACCAATTTATATGCGTTAGTCTACCGTTTTCCCATAAATATTGGTCGTTATCTAAATCCTCACTGACAGTAGCTCCCTTTTGTCGCTGTTCCTGAATAATGTTCTGGATAATTGATACATCATTTTCGTTTTTCGTGCTTGGTGCCGATGTTGTGGTAGGATTATCTGTTGTAGCCGGAGTGTCTGTTGCGGTTGGATCGTTTGTTGTAGTTGGGTTACCTGTAGTATCCGGATTCGGTGTTGCAGTAGGATTATCTGTTGTAGCTGGAGTGTTTGTTGTAGTTGGATAATTTGTTGCGGCCGGATTTTGTGATGAAATCGGATTCTGTGTTGCAGGCAGAATGCTTGCTGTATTTGGGGTTTCTGTCACATATGATGCTGTTTCATCCTTTACAATGACGATACATGTATATTTTTTCTTTCCGGCTTTCGCCTGTACCTTGGCTTTTCCGAATTTTACTGTAGCTATCCTGACACTACTCTTCTTTTTGTTTTTGAGACGGATACAATTTTTCCCGGAAACAATTTTCCATCTTGTTTTTTTCTTGTTATTTTTTAAAGTAATGATTTTGCTGGTTCCCACTGTGAGAGTGATTTTTTTGCTGCTTAATTTCACAGCTTTGGCTGCCTGGATGTGCTGTACCGGTATTCCTGTCAGCATCATTGTTGCGGCAAGCATCCATGCCAGATATTTTTTGCAGATTTTCTTTTTCATATGTTTGTTCCTCCTTGAAATAAATATGATAATTTCTCGTACAAATGATCCATATTGACTTGAGATTAAAAAACTTACATTGATTGTATCATATGAGATGTTTAAAAATCTTTCCGTTTTTTTCGCTTATTTCAGCATATTTCTTGTATTATTTTTATTCCAATATAATAAAGACCATCCAAATGCCCTATTTATTGACATTGGATGGTCCTATATCACCTATTTTCATATTATCCAATTTTTGATTGATGAGTTATATCTTATAAATATAATATTTGCGTACAGCAAAGTTCCAGAGAAATACAATAAAAGTTGCTGTAATCTTTGCCATAATCTTAACCATGCCATAATACTCCACGAGACCATACATAAGTATTACGTTTAAGATCAGTCCAATGGCACCGGCCATAAAGATCTGGCACATCTCCTGCCAGATAGAACGGTCTGTTACGACATCCTTGAAGGTGATGGCGCGGCCTAACATCCAGTTAAAGTAAAGACCGATCACGAAGGCTATGATGGTGCTCCAAAGGTATGACAGCCTTGTAAAATAGACAAGTCCGGCAAAGCAGCACCATTCCATAATGGCACCACTGCCACCGACGATAACGTATGAGCCAAACTGGCGGAAAAGCTCCTGCCAGTGCTCTTTATCTGATGGAAACATTTCTGAATCCTCCTCTTTCGTTTCTTGTTTTTGACATAAATTTGACATAATCTTTAAAAATTTAATACAAACAAGGATTCTATCATATTTTTTTCTGTTTGGCAACTTTTTTTGACCGGTTAGCTGTGATTTTTGACCTCTTAGGTGATTTGTGTTTACAAGGGCAGGGTTTCTCTCTATAATAAGCACATATCTTGGCTGAGTGAGAAAATAAAGAGAGGCGGTGTGTATGAAGATAAAGATTGAACTGGACAGTGATCTGAATGAAAATGAGATCATTATCCGATGTCCGGCACTGACCGAGAAGATTCAAATGCTTCAGCAGGTTATTTCAGACGCTGTACCGGAGCATCCAAGAATGACCTTTTATAAAGGGGATGTGCAATATTTCCTAAATCTGGAGGATATTCTGTTTTTTGAAACGGAGGATAAATGGATCAATGTCCATACGGCAGAGGACATCTTCCAGACCAGACAGAAGCTGTATGAGCTGGAGGAACTACTGCCCCGCTATTTTCTGCGGATATCAAAATCCGCCATATTAAATACCCATAAGGTGTATTCGATCCATAAGAATATTGCGGCATCCAGTGTGGTGGAATTTGTTGACAGTCACAAACAGGTTTTTGTATCGCGAAACTATTATAAAGCATTGATTCATCAAATGGAGCTGAATCATTATCAAAAGGAAAGGTAAGGTATCTATTATGAAAAATCATTCAACACACAGTATTGATAAGCTGTTCTGGGGTGTATTCTTTGTGGCAGGAGCCGCCATGCTGATCTTAAGCAAGCTGGGAACGCTGCCGGATCTGTCCTTTATCAGTATCATTTTTACGATCATATTTGCATGGACCTTTATTAAAGGTATATTCACGATCAATTTTTTTGAAATTTTATTTTCGGCGGCATTTCTTGCTTGCATCTATGATGATATGCTGGGAATTACAGCCCTGACACCGTGGACGGTTCTGGGAGCGGCACTTCTTGGGTCCATCGGTCTGAGTATTTTGTTCCCACGGAAGCACACATGGCATATCTTCCACCACGCAAAATCCGATGACAGTATCCGGTATGCGGAGGATGTCATAGATATACCGGACGAGGATGTGATCCATATGGAAAATTCCTTTGGAGCTTCGATCAAGTATATTAATTCCCAGAACTTCCGCAGTGCCCATCTGGAAAACAGTTTTGGAGAGATGAAGGTATATTATGATAATGCGTTTACTACGGAGAAACAGGTATATACGAAGATTGATGTAGCATTTGGTAATATGGTGCTGTATGTGCCAAAGACCTGGCAGGTGATCAACAACATTGACTGTTCCTTTGGTGCGGTAAACATTAAGAATCAGAAAAGCTATACCCCACTGCCGGATGCACCGGTGCTTGTGATCACGGGAAGTGTGGCATTTGGCGGTGCCAAGATTATATATGTATAAGAAATAAAAAGAGTGCACTTCTGATGAAGTGCACTCTTTTATTATATAAAAGTTTTATTCTAATTACGCCCGAAATCTACGGTTTCTTAGAACTTGCCAGCGTCAGCAGCTTCCTGAACGGAAACGGCATATGCCCTATTTTACGGTATTCTCTTCAAAAATGTGTGCAACGTGTGTGCAGTATAAAATTCTTTAGATGTATTTCTACTTATTATATGGTTATCCATAATAATAAGTTTATTCTGCTATCGATTTCAGTACCACAACGGCAACTCTATTATCTGGCTGTATGGAAAAATCGAAATCTATCTTTACTACACCATTATCATTACTCACTGTATATGCAGATTTTGTAAGAAGAATACCATTGATATAAACGTCAATAGAGTCTGCTTCCGGATCTACTTTGTTTCCAAGTGTGATTGATGTTGTTGCATCGCTGATCGTGACTTCCTTTTTAAGCTGAACCACATGCACCCCTACAAGCGGATGAATCCAGCTGTCTTCTCGCACATCTTCAATATGTACAGGCTTTTTTACACCTGCTGCCATTGTGATATTAGCAATACGAATTTCTTTCATCTGCGCATCATCTGTTAGCACCGGAGCGGATGCGGCAGATCCTTTCTTGATTGCAAGTTCAATAAGTCTTGACACCATATCACAACGAAGAATAACGCTGTCAAATCGTGTTGTGCTTTCTTCCGGCGGTAGAGGATCAAGTGACTCGTTTGCTGTGTTTTCGATCCACTTATTTTTTACCATAGCCCGTCCGCTCCCGACAATGATTTTTCCATCGCTGGATATGCTTGTTTCAAATGCCTGTCCAATCTTTTTAAAAATGCCATCGCCAATCACACCCTCAAAAAAATTCGAGAAGTCATCTGCATTATAAACTCTGTCTCCTGATTCTGAATTAAAAAAGCCATATCTGATCATTTCTATCCCTCCACATTTTCAAATTTAGGAATGCATGTATATCCGTTTTCGTCTTCTGATTCAATCACTTCCGTGATTCTTACTCTTGATGTAAGTCCATACTCATTTTCTACTTCTACAATATCGCCCAGGTTGTAATCTATGCCATATTGATAATTTCCTTCCGGATCTACCGTGTTTTCATATGTCTCGCTTGTGCCATATTCCGCAAGCTTTTCCTCTCCTGCCGTCCGAAGCTGTATCATATAATCAATGTCTGATATTTCGCCATCATTCGAGGACAGGCTGGATTGATCAACAAACACCTCATACCGGCTCCGACCACTTGCGCTGCCGACTGCTGCCATTTTCCGAGAAGCTCCCTCACCTTCTCCCGCAACCATTGCCACGTTTTTATAGTTGGTTTTATCAAAGGTATATGTTCCACTCAAAAAATTTCCGTATTCCGGAGAAAATAGCACAATTGGAAGCATGTTTTGTCCGTATGATCTGTCTTTTCCTTTATATAAATTAAAAAGAAGTTTTCCACCTTCAAAATAGATTTCCCATCCAAGCCCGTATGCGGTGCATATTGTTGTGATTGCATCGCTCAGGATATCATCGGTTACCTGTTTTTCGATATCCGGATTATCCCCTTCCCACCCGGCAACGATATTCGGACGGATCGCAAGGTATTCAATTTTTCTCCCTTCGATTGTGGAATCATCGATCGCATTGTCTGCAACAAGTCCCAGCAGTATACAGTCCAAAAGTGTTCCTTTGAGAATTTTCTGTCCCCAGACAATCCGACGCTTCAAAAATCCCTGATATGTTGAGCCGCTGATGATAATCTTGTCTCCATTTTCTTCGTCCGTGGTCAGCTGCACTTTCTCAACGATCATTCCCACTGGATCACCGGGACGCATTACATACCTCTCTTCGCTTGACTGAAAAAGCTGCAGGAGATACCGGCTTGCCGGAAGAACAATTTCAAAATCTCCCACAGAAAAATATCTCTTTGTCCAGATAACGCTTTCTGCATATGATATAATGTCCAATCTTTTAAATTCTGAATTTAAAACGTACAGATCCATGATTATACCCCCGTATATAAGTTTTCATGCGTGATTCTCAGCACTGCATTTTCGAAGCCCAGCTTCGGATATAATCCAAAGTGAAATGATCCTCGCGGAATCTGCAGCCAGACAGAGTCGTCTGTTACGTCATTGATGACATTGTATGCTATTCCTTCGTGATATAGCGTTATTGATTTTTCGGTTTCATAGGATGCAATCACAAGGATATCTCCTTTTACCAAAGAGATTCCGACCGAAAAGCTTTCCAGCGTTTCCACATTTCTGATAACCGGATCAACCACATCCCCCAATGCCTCTATCGTAAATATTCCCCCACCTTCCAAGTCTCCGGCATTCGTTACATATTCACTATGCTTTGTCAAAATTTCCGAAAAAGCAACACCTTCCACGGGGAAAGTTACCGGAAACTCAAACAAATCGGCAACACCACGGATCTCTTCACAGGACTGCTCAATATCATGGAAATATGGCTTCGGGCATATAATCGATATCTGCACCTCTGTTTTTTGAGAAAACGGGTTCAACTCGCATGTTTCAACATATCCCGGAATGTAAACATTGCGTCTTCCATTTTCAAGGTAAAAGGTAACATCGCGCTTGGGACGTATAAGGCGGTACAGCTCAATTCTATTTTCTTCAACGGGTTCTTCCAGGGATACCGTGATCACAATATTTCTTGTTCCAAGTTTACTGGAGTTATATCGGCTGCCATCATGGACTCCGTTTGAGGTCGTATTGATCACGGCAGCAACCGGATTTAATCCGGTTATATTGGTGAGGGAGTATTTTTCACTCCCCACCAGTTCCAGAATATCGCCCCTGTCATTCTTTATCCTGACAGATCTTAACATGACGATCCCTCCTATGCTCTTTTGATGGTTTCCATCAGGTTGTTTGTCTGACGGTATATCTCCAGCCGGCTCAATGCTTTCGGAGAATTGTTTGTCTGATTAAAGGTATAATAGTTTGTTACGTTCTTTGACGTGCTTCCTGATCCATAACTGCCTGACAATGTGCTGTCTAATTTCACGGAATCCATCGCGCTCTTAAGCGGTAAAGTAAGCTGCGATGCCATTTCCGACATTGCATGGACTGCTGCTTTTGCATTTCCACGGATTCCTTTTGCCACACCGGCAGGAAGAAAACGTCCCACCTGCTGCTCCATCACTTTTGAAGGAGAATGTATTCCCATTTCATCCTTGATCTGCTTGATCACCTTCTGCGAAAACTGCTTTACTGCTTTCTTCATGTCATCCGTATCTGCGGTAAAGCCTTTAATAAAACCGGCAACCGCATTTTTGCCGACATTCTTCATTGATTTCTTCAATGATTTCATTTTTTCCTCGACCTTATCAAGGAAATCTTCTTTGATTTTCTTCAGCTCATCGGCATAAAATGTCTTTGCAACTTTCCGGCTGACCTTCAGTTTCTCCGTGTATGCCTGGTCGTATGCTCTGAGTTCAGATTCCGGCAAAGATAATAGTTTGTTTGTAAAAGCAAGGCCTTCGTCAATATCCATTTGAGCAATCTGGTTCATTAATTCTTTGGATAGTCTACTTTTCAACACACCAAGATTTGTTGCAAATCTCTCAATATCCTGTGTCTGTCCCTGAATATCTGATAATATGATATTCCCGTCATCATCCGTTGAATACAGGTCACCGTAATTTTGTGCATTTTCCTGTAGTGTATTTTGCCGGGATAGAATTTCCTCATATTTTTCCTGTGCTTTGGATGCCATTTTTTCAATTGCCTTCGTAATCTTATCCCCGGCTTTTTCTGCCTGTTTTTCATAGGCATCCGAAAAAGCTTTGATTGCATTTTTCCCCAGCTTTTTGTATTCACTGTAAATCTTAGATGATTTTGTTTTCTTTACCATGGCATCAACCACTTTTGAGACACTGTTTTCCGCTGCAGTCGTCATTTTTTCGACTCCTTTGGATATACCGTTGATCATTTTTGTACCGGCACTCTCCGGAGAGCCATCCTGCAAAGCTGTCTTTAAAACATTCAACCCATGTTGCGCCATATTGGTCAGAGATTTTGATAATACATCCTTATTTTCCTCAATGCCCTCCGCCGTACCAAGCACAAGCATTTTTCCCACTTCATCTCTCATCACTCTGGACGGAGAATGAATTCCGAAAAATTTCTTAATGCCCTTGAGCACTCCATCATTAAAACCTTTGATCTTGTTGGCAACCCATCCGGACATATCTGAAATACCATTCCAAAGACCTTGAATCAACTGCTTACCGATTTTCTTTAGAGAATCCGGTTTAAATGTGTCAACAATAGACTTCAGGACATTTCCTGCCTTTGTTTTTACCGCTGAAATACCATCACCGAGGGCTCCTTTCAAATTCGTCATAGCATTTTTTCCAAATTTCGCCAAGCTTCCCGGAAGCTCTTTTAATGCACTTGTGGCACCTTCCATAACACTTTTTCCGGCTGATTTGATTCCGCCGATCATTCCAACGATGCCATCTTTCAGAAAAGTAATGGCTTTCTTCCCAAGGCTTAACCAGTTGAATGCCTCCCATACTGCGACAAATGCCGTGATAATTTTGGGAATACTCTTTACCAGAGTGGGGATTGATTTGATCAATCCCCTGGCCAATGTAATTATAATGTTCACCGCTGCTTTTAAAACGGTCGGCATATTATCGTTGATCAGATTTGCAAACTTCGTGATGATTTCCGGAGCCTTTTTGATAAATGTCGGCAGGCTGTCCGAAAGCCCTTTTGCCATATTCTGAACAAACGACAAGCCCGCTTTGATCAGCTTAGGTGCATTCTCTGTCAGCATGTCTGCAAACTTATCCAGAGCGGTCAGGGCATAGTTCGTCAGTTTCGGTAAATTATTTCCAATCCCCTGACCAATGTTCGTCAAAAGATTGGAAGCAAAACCAGTCACTTGTGGAAGCATTTTACCGATAGAAGATATTAGGGATGGAGCGGCCGATATCGCTCCCTGCGCCAGATTTTCAACCAGGGATACCCCTGTCTGTATAATTTTTGGTGCAGCTTTACCGATTTCTCCCAGCATCGTAGTAATGATTTCGGAAAGTGCGGAACCTGCTTTTTTCCCACCATCCTTGTCTCCGCTCATAATGCCGGTAATTCCTTTTCCGAGCTTTTCCACACCCGGAACTAAAGACGTCAACAACTGCGCTCCTACCTTTTTTACACCAGTCATCACAGGTTCTGCAACAGCTCCTACTGCTGCCATTGCATCTGTCAGATCAGACTGGGCCTTCTGAGCATCCATTGCGTCGCCGTTTAACTGTTTGTACTTTTTAGCAGCATCATCATATTGGACGTTCAGCGCATTGGTAATCAGCTTAGAACGCTCTTTCTCACTATTGCAGGCACTTAATGCTGCATTAAATGAATCTTCTGCAGAAGCTCCCCCTTTACTGGCTTTCTGAAATGCAGCCAGAGCCTTTTGGTTTCCGGCCAGAGCTTCATTCCATTTCTTGGTATCTGTAGTACACCAGTTGATTGCATCAGCCAGAGGTCCAGTAATCTGTCCAACCTTAGCTGTTTCGTTTGCGGCTTCGGTCAATCCTTCGATGGGAAGGGAATCTCCAAATGTCCCCCACACACCGGCACAGATATTGGACCATTTTTTCAGATCCTTCTGGCTGTCTGTCAGCTTTGCCAGGTGGGATACGGCCTCAACAGACCGGTCCTCTTCTCCGAGTACCGAAAAGAAATCTTTATATGTTTTTTTCGCCTGCTTTGCAGTCAATCCGGCTGACTGATATGCTGTCTGCAGCTTGTTGATATCCTCGCGGTATTCCCTTGTAGCTTCTGCCGTGCCAAGAAATCCGGTCACCACTCCGGTTGCTGCCGTAGTAATCGCTACAAGTCCTTTTTTGGCAACATCAGCCAGCTTTCCGACCAGTCCGGAGACCTTCACGGAAAGCTTTTCCGAAGAATCAGCGACATCATCCAACCCTTTGCCGGCTCCATCAGAAGCATTTTCCACGTCCTTAGATCCATCAGAAACATCTTCAAGAGCATTTTCATATTTCTGCAGGCTTCTCTCTGCTTTCGCAACATTCGCCTTTTGATTATTGATCTTGATTGCAAGCTCCTGGGCTCCTTTAGATCCCTCGCCTTCCTGCTCTGCCACAAGTGCATACTGTCTTTCCAAAGACTGCAGCTTTGACTTTTCTGCATCAACCACACCATTTAACTGCTTAATCTTTGCACCAAGTCCGTCGGCACTGCTGCCCCAGTCATCCATACCGGCCGTTGCTGCTTTAAATTCAGAATTGACCAGACGTATCTGTCGGTTCGCATCGGCGAATTGCTTTTTTAATTCACTGATGTCTACCTTAAATTTGGTGGTGGTTTCCTGCTCTGCCATCGTATCCCTCCTTTAAAACCAGTTGTCACCGGCAGGACGCCGGATCACTTTTGTTCCGGTTGACTGTATCTTGTTTTTTCTGCGATTTCTTTTGCTGAGTCTCTTCATTAAAAGAAATACTTCGTGCGACCGGTACGTCCGTAGCATAATCGGATTTAATCCTTGAAAATATTCACATAATGTCATTCCGGTCTCGAATAAAACGTCAAAAAGAGGGAGGTTTTCACCTCCCTCATCTAGTTTTTTTCGCCGGTACCAATGCTCTTGATCTCATCTACAGAGTATCTAAACAATTCAATAAATACCTGAACCATTTCCTTGATCCTGGTATTTCGCAGCTCTTCGTCTGTCAGTCCCGGGAATACGTCTTTCAGGAATGGCTTTACCTTTGGCAGGATCTGCAGAACCATTTTTGCAAGTTCCATTTCATCGTCCATTTTTTCAATGTCCAGAACTTCAAGAAGATCCTCGATCGTCCCAAATTTAATCTCATATGTTTCGGCTTTATATACTTTGGTAATGACTGCGTGATCGTAAATATTAAGTGTTAATTCCATAATGTCCTCCATAAAAACGCCGGGGTAAGTTACCCCGGCGGTACTTTGATCTTGTGTGCTATTAGTTGACACTCTTGCTAGTCTTAGCACTCTGTGTCTGTGTCTCGGATGCTGTCGTTGCTTTGATGGTATCTGGCGTCTGTACTTTCTCGAAGAATGTGCTGACGTCTGCCTTGCCGTAACGTTCATCCACGACAATACCCTTTGCACTGCCTTTCTCCCATTTCTTGGTAGTGTCGTTATATCTACCCTTATCAAATTCATGGGTTGTGTAAATTCCGGTATATTCAATACTGGTGTTTGTCGTTTCTGTACCATCGTCCTCGGTTTTTGTGCTTTCCTCCGGAGTGCCGAATCTTCCTTTCAGGCGGCTGACATATCTCCATGCTCCGTCTGTACCTTTTGTGCGGTACATGATCGCCCAGTAATCGTTTTTCGATGGACCCTCAACCATCATTCCGGTTTCCGGATCAAAGGATTTTCCGGTGATTGCTGACAGGCGTTCCAGCTCCGGTGGTGCAACCACAATTGTGATCTTGTCATCAGACTCGCTTGATACCACGATCATCGGCTTATTGTCATAATAGTGCGGCTCCGAGCTGGAGTCAGTTGTCTTGCCTACTTCAGCAACATACGCAAAGTGTACCGGCTCATCGCAGGTAAACTCCTCCGCTGTATCTTTCAGCACTCTTGCAAGATACAGACTGTCAACGCCGCGATACTCAAATACTTCCTGTTTGATTTCTTTGTCCATGATCTTTTCCTCCTAATATTTCATAAATAATGCATTGACGCCCCTTCCGGTATGCGTCTTTTCGTCACTTGCAACATCATAACCGTCTCCGGATATGATAAAGCCATGCTCCTTCAGATGGTCAATGGCATCCTGCAGCATGGTATATGTCTTTTCCGGATCTACGGAATAAACATTCACATCAAAATCGTACACTTTGGAGATACATTGATTGTCATAATGACTTCGATCTATGCTCTCATTATTCCAAAATGTAAAAAAATGCTCCGGATATTCTTCCTCAGGATCCATTGAACCCTGCCGGATCACCGGGCATCCAAATTCTTCCAGAATTTCTATCAAAAGATCTTCCGGTTTTATGTTTTTACTCATCTTTATCCCATCCTTCTGGCTATCATTTTTTGAAACACTTCTTTCTGCGTCTCAGCAATCAGCTTCTTTGTTTTTGATCCATAAACGGAACGATAGAGAGCTGTGTCTTTTTTTACTCGTGGTGTTCCATACATCAAAAATACCGATGGAAGGCCTCCATCTCTAATATGAAAACCTATATCAACAGAAGCAGTCGTGCCATTCCAGTCTACCTGTACCTTCCGGTCAAGAGATTTTGCGGTACCTCCCGTAAGTTTATGCTTTGAAATTGCTTTATCAATCTCCGGAGTCACAGCTGCCTTGCTTGCCTTTAATGCGTTCTCTGCTGCCGGTTTCACACTTCTTTCCAGTGCTTCAAATTTACCGGCAAGTTCTTCAAGTCCTTCAAATTTCAAACCAATTTTATTCTTAGCCATTATGCGCCGCCTTTCACAGCCCGGACCTTGAACTTCAACCACTGATTTCTCCGATTGATATTCTCCGGCTCGCCAATAATATCATAAAGACACCCTTCAATGTCCAGTCTGCAGTCTGCTGTGATATCCGGGCGATACCATGTCTCTATTACCGCTGTATTTTCAACCACGACAGCACCGTTTGACGGCGATTCTGTTCCACCGAACGTCCGAAATGATACGAAAATATCGTCCTGCTTCCGGTATGATTTCACTGTTGTTCCTTTTACCGTTTTCTTTTCCGGCACCTGCAGCACCGCATGTACATTAAACGGCATATTAGGCTCATAGTCTGCCATTCTATCACCATCCTAAATCGTCAGCTGCATTACCCGCTCTTTAAAATACTGAGACAGCTGCCCCTTTCCTGATCCATAGTTCCAAAGATCCATAACACCTCTGGCAATAACGCCACACGCCTTATTGGAATCAATATACTCTGCTTCCACGCCGGCACCTGCCATGTATTCTTTCACTTCGGAAATATAGATCATCAGGGGAGCATTCTGATACTCCCCTGTGATACCAATTGCCTTTTTGACTTCTTCAAGAATCTCATCATCGTTTAATGTGACCTTATCCATCATGCACCTCCATTAAGAACCGCCCGTCTGAGCCGCTTTTTCTTTAAATGCATTGATTTCTGCGATTGCTTCCGCAATGTTCTCTGCCTCACTGTCTTCACCGGTGATATTCTTCACCAGACGCTTCAATTCTTCCAATGTTGTCAACGGTCGTTCCTCCTTTCAAGGGGGCATGCGCCTTCACACACGCACCCCGTTTCTTATTTCTTCTTGATGATCCAACAGCCGGATGCATCAAGGATCTTACCATCTACGATCACGATTGCCTTGTTGACATATTCGTTGGTATCATCGTCGAAATATCGCTTCATGCCAAACTCCATGTTCGTATTAATCGCATAATCCGAAGGATTCCAGAACACGCCAACCACATCCCCTGCAGCAGCGGTCTCAAAGTCCTTGATCGCTCCCGGTTCTACAAGCTGCGCCGGACGTCCATAGAATGATCCTGCAATCGCATCATTCTGCACATTGATTTCCGTTGCCTCCTTAAAGAGCGGGCGGTCGTTGTTATCCTTCATGGTCATGAGATTTGCTTCTAAGGTCGCATTGGTGAATAAGAACTCACCTTTACCACGCTTTGCAAGCGGGATTGCTGCAAACAGCTTCTTTCTCCACTCTGACCACTTTGCAAACTCTGCTGCCGTAAACTCCACCACATTTGTCACGCGGGAATCCTTCAGGATTCCAAGCGGCTGGTTTGTGCCGGTACCATTCAAAATAGCCTCATCCATTGCTTTCAGGAAAGCTTCTACCATGATCTTGGTCAGCTCTGTCTCAAATACATCCAGTGAAGTGACTGATGCCAGAAGAGTGGTGGAAATACGGATTTCACCAAGGTTGTAAGAAAACTCTACATAGCCATCAGCTTCCCCGGCTTTCACTCTGTCGCTGACTTTGCCCTCACCAACCCACTTGAATGATGCGGACAGTTTAGAGATTGGCACCTTAACACCGCCCTTGATATTCAGCTTTCTGACCTTTGAATAAATCTGACCATGTACTTCTGACGCTTCACGGATCAGCTCGTTCAAAACGGTCTGCGGGATGAGTGCACCGATCTCAGTGGAAAGAGTTGTTCCCTTATCTCCGGCCGCTCTTGATGTCACGTCCTCAGGAATCATCTCGCCGGTCTGTACATACTTTTTGAACGCCTGACGGTATTCCATGGAGCTAAACGGCTCTTCGCGGCGCTGTTCCGCCTGTGGATTTTTCTGACTGTATGCTGCCAGTGGATTCCCGCCTCGATGCTCTACATTGACTCCGTCAGGTACATTGCTTCTGTCCTCTCCGGTTCCATTGTCATCAGCACCGTTGTCATCGTCCTTTCCGTCATCCTTTAATGCAGCCAGCTCCTCCTCGATAGTATCAAGCTCTGCTTTGACATCCTCAATGTCATCGTTGATATCATCAATCTTTTCATTGATGGAACGAACTTCTGCAGCATCCTCGGATGCCTTGCCTCTTGCAATGAGCTTCTCTTTCTTTGCTTCCAGTCTCTGCATTCTTTTTAATAATACTTCTTTTCTTCTCATCTGATTTTCCTCCTAAATTTTTGATTCTAATTCCAGTTTTGCTTTTGCGAGTTCCAGATCAGTCTCCACTGACCTTTTCACGGAGCTCCGTGCCGTCTCCACTGCCCGGCGTACGCTCTCCAGCGTCTCCCTGCTTCGTGCGTTTATTTCAGTCGAAGAATAAGCGGGAAATGTCACCGCTGAAACTTCGTAAACTGCTTTAATCTTTTTGATCCTGCGAAGGGGATGGTCGGAATCAAGATCCTCCCATTCCTCCGAATCGATCACAAACATAAAGGACATTCCTGAAATGTCCCCTCGCTTCACCGCAGAATACAATGATCTGGCTTCGGTGTTATTTTCAGTATCAAGCTGCACTTCAATAACCAGACCATCCTTGTCTGTGGTCAGCTTCATTGTGCTGTTACCGTTATTCCTGCGGCTTCTGGCAAGAGGAATCTTGCTCATATCGTGATTGACCAGAAAACGTACATCTGTCAGATCGGTATCTTCTAAAGCTCCTTTTTCAATGATCTCTTCAAAATACCCCATATCTGTTTTCGAATCGTACACGATCGGACGTCCGGTGATCACGTCACCTTTGTCTGTTTTCTCAGCCCGGACTTCGAACTGATACCCCCGCTGTTCCATCGGTTTTTTCTTATCAGGTTTCATCTTCATCTGATCCTCCATCCTTTCCTAACTGATATTGCGATGCCAGTGCTACATCCACATAATTTAATGACTGCATTCTTTTTCCTTTCAACTCCTGCAGTGGACGCATTCCAAAGGCAACTCGTTTTTCATTTTCATACAAACTTCCGGAGTCTCCTAGCAGTCGGACCATCTCAAGCGTTTGATCGATTGACATGAAAATCAGATCCTTTGGATAAAACACAATTTTATTTCCATAGGATCGCTCTGTCGGCGTAAACAACGGACGTGTAAATGCTTCCCCGAATGATTTGATCATCGGCTCCAGTGTCTTCTGATAGAATGCTTCATACTGCTGCTTTGTGTAATCGCCGATAAGGATACAGAGTGGTACCCCGAAGTTTCGTAATATCTTTTCGTCAATGAATTTCAGAGTGTCAGAATCCACCAGCTGAATGTCTCGCTTGATCGGCGTAAAATCTGCTTTCAGATCCAGCGGCAGGAACCCGCTTTCTCCTCTGGATAACTTCTGCTCCAGCTCTTTCACATTTTCCAGAGTCTTTCCGTCATCGATCAATGTGTTGTACTTCACTACGCCATTGATCGCATAAGACGATTTCATTGCCTTGGACACACCGTTTAACAGCTCATGGTTTAACTGCAGCGTTTTCAGCAATGCTTCATTATCCGGCTGACCTGACGCATTCCCTCCCATGAAGTCGTTCACGCTGTATTTATAACGAATATGGATCACATCATCATATGGCAGCGTTGTCTCAAAGTTATTCGCAAAGGAAAGCTTTACATACAATCTGCCTGCAGCGTTTTCCTGAAACTCTACCATTGTCGGCTGGACAGGGTATAATGCTTTATAAGATCGTCTCTCCTTCCCCTTATCATCTGTCCATACATCATAGGTCGGTATGATCCAGCTGTTATAGTTGAAGAACAGATTCCATGTGATCTTTTCAAGAAAGTCACTCGTGGACATAAAAGCATTCGGCTGATTTAGTACACGCTGCCGATTTCCGGAAATCGGAATGACATCATGTTCATCCTGCCGGATATGAGTCGGTGAAAGCTTTTTCATTTCTGATGTAATGCAGACAATACACTGCTGCACGACATCACTGGCATAAATATTCTGGCCAAACTGGCTATAGATTGGTGTGAAGCCGCTTAGCATACTGGCATATCGGTTTCCTTTCGGCATCAGCCGCTTTAAAGAATCTATCCATCCCATGTTATTCCCTCGCTTTTATCATCTCTAAAAAATCAGTGCGGTACCTTCGATACGTCTCCCATAAGATGATCTTCGTAACCGCACCATCAATCTTTTTCTTCTTTTCCTGCTTCACGCAAAGACACTGACCTCTTGCGTCTACCTGAATACCAGCGTTTTTGAGACACCACTTGTCCACTTCATTGTCTCCGTAATTGACAATCTGGCTCTTAAAATCCGCTTCGAGCAGCTTCATCGCATTGGACAGGGTCTGTGCATTCTGAAGAATCATGATCATATCGCTTTCATCGTCTCCCGTCCGATACCAGCCATAATCTGACATTCTCTTTAAGAAGTCTTTTGAGAAGCGTTGATCATAACCACACTTCCATAATTTGATGCCGTGGTCTTTATAAAGCCGGTAAAACCAGTCTGCTACAACTGCAAGATCCACCTCATTTCCTTCGGTGATGGTCATAAGACCTGCTGTTGCCCATTCTTTATATTTCGCGCCGGCGGTGGAATCATCATTGTGCCGCAGTTTTCCTTCCGGAATAAAATACTGTGTATAAACATATTTCGTGCGATCCTCCGGATGCATCAGTAAAATCTTGGCACAAACCAGATCCGTAGTTTCAGCAAGATCTACCGCTCCCAAACAAAAAGAGCCCCGAAACTCCTCCAGGGAGAATGTGGCTCCATAATCGTAATCTTCTAAGTTTAACCAGCTTTCCACGCTGTTCTGTTTGATGTTGAAATCTTTGGCCAGAACATACAGACGGCTGGATTTTGATGCTCTCGCATCATCAACCTGTCCTTCCAGATAGTCCCATCGTTTTACAACGCCAAGGGTTGGATTGCTTTTCATCCAGGAGGATCTGTTCTGCCAGACTTCCTGCTCGCTGTCTTGTGTGTAAAACCACGGGAGAAGTCTCTTGCCGGATGAGGTATCATCTTCTCCGCGGATCACCCGGCGTCCTTTTGCCAGCTCGTCATCCAGATAACCATTCACAACAAATCCTTCTGTGGTTATTTCAAACAGCTTTGGATTCTCCTTCAGCGACTGTGACTGTTCAATGGGCTTTCCGATGGAATTGTCCTTCATTTCGTGAACCTCATCCAAAATGGCGAAATCAATATTACGACCTTCTTTGTTACGGGTCGTCTCGGAAAGTTTAAATACCTTGGTGCTGGTATTTTTATTCATAATGAACCGCTGATTCCGCTTGCTGTCCAGATCATTCGGATCCACCAGCTTTCTCATCGTATCAATTGCGTCATACACAATTGATGCCTGATTGTCATCGTTGGAGCTGCAGACGATATCACTTCCCTCATTTCCAACAAAAAGCTCTGTCGTTGCCAGTCCGGAGCACGTTTCGCTTTTCGTGTTTTTCCTGGCGATCAACAATATGATCTTCCGAAACCGATCCAAATGGTCCTTCGACATTTTAAAGGAATATGAAACCTCGATAAATGCTTTCTGCCACAGCATCAGCACCATCGGCTTGTTGTAAAACGGCGATTTAGTCAGCCGGACGCAATGTTCCATAAAATCCATTCGCAACAATGCATCTGACCTGTCGTAATAGAACTCATCATTATGGAAAAGGTCCTCTTCCAAGTTGGAAAGCTCCATAATCAGCTCCTGTCCGGCAATGATCTCTCCGGAACGGATACGCTCTAAATATTCCAATAAAAATGAGTTATCCGGCGTCCATATTTTATGTTCTTTAATCAGCATTGTCTGTCCTTTCCCTGAACCACTTTCGTAAAGGTGATTCTTCATCGGTGTCATCCTGTCCGGTAATTCTTGCAATTACCCGGATGCAGCTCGTATATTGCTGCAACATCTCTTTATATTGTCTGGAGGCTGGTGTAGCTCGCTGTTTCATCGGATTCTTTGGATTCACGGCAATGAACGGATACTGTTTTAATTCTTTAAGCCTGTCTTCCAGAAAGATTGTCTCATCCACAAGCTGGATCAACAACTCATTATGCTCTTTCCCGATAATATTCAATAATTTTTCTTTTCGCTCCATGTGCTACTCCTTTGTTAATTCATATATGATCTTCATGGTCTGTTCATCCGTCTTCTCGATCGGGGTATCAAGGTTGTTGATCGTGAAGAACACAAACGGGTACAAAAACGCCTTTGCATTCTGAATCATCATATATTTTCGACTCCCTGCGCATAGCGCATAGTCATAGAAATACCCGCTGTTTCCATAGCCTACAGAATTATAATAGTTGTAACATTCTATATTTTTTAATGTTCCTGTCACGCAATCAATAATAAAATATGCCGTTACTTTTGTGGAATCGAGATAATTTTGCCTTGCACAGATCATCAAGTTTCCCGTTCTGATGCAATTGTTGCAAAATCCATCTGTTTTAAATGGCACTGCACTGCCATCCATTAGATGGATTTCTTTGCATTCCCCGGATGCTTTATTGATGCAGCATATTTTTTGTGTCCCGGTGCTCTTCGGGATATATGTAACGATATAATCATCCAGCTCATAAATACAGTGACTGTCACAGCTTTCATAAGCCGTATTGTTTCCCAGCGTGTATCCGGTATTATTGGTATATTTTTTAACAGTGGAAGTCATCGTGTTTAAGTTAATTTCCCAGGCATATATCGTACCTCCGGCTGATATAGAGCATTTGGCCTCCGGCAATAAAATAATTGACAATATTCCATTCTTCTGGTCTGTTCTTGTCTCAAATCCGCGATACACATTTGTTTCCGCACAAAGAGCCATTAACTCTGCCGGCATAGATACCGTGTATGTCTTCGCCGGAGACATTGTCTTTCGCTCTGTGGCATTATATGAATCAAAAATAGAGCGGTTATTGATCGGAATGCGGTATTCCGATATGATAATGCTCTTATCCACAAAAAAACTTCCTGCTACGCGGGAGTTACTTGTAAATCCGCTCGTCACTCTCAGTAATCTGTTTTTTGCAAAATCCATCCAGATCATATCCTTTTGATCACTTCTTGAATCATATCCCGGATAAACTGCTCCTTCCGCATAAGCTGAATTTTCCAGTTCTTTTTCCCATAATCTTATTTTGTTATTATCTTCCACAGCATTACTTTTGCCAAAGCCAATATTGGCAGTAGCTGTCGGAGTCAGACAGATACTTTTTATAATGCCGTTTGCCTGTTGGGTGGAAAAATCCCAAACAAAGCGATATCCGACATTGGAACCGTCATTATCAATCACAGATTCCGATGCATTATATGACCCTAAAGTATTGTCTTTTCCGTTATATGCGGCATCTGTCCCGCGTCCTGTCATATTCACTCCGGCAGGCAGTGTATACTCATCCGGATCTGCAGGCAATGCAGTATCAAAAAGAGCAATTCCCCGTGTCATTTCCAGAATAGCTGCCTGTGCCGTTTTTCTGTCGTTTGCAAAATACTTTCGCAGATCCCCGTATGCCCCGGCAGGCTGCATGGCATCCCGGAAAAGATTCGTCACAAAATTATCTTTCTCGTACGTTTTCTTTTCGCCTGTTTTAACATTGGTCAATTCAATTTTTGTATGTCCTTTTAATCGCATCTCATCCTCCTATTCCGTCTGCAGAGATACCTGCAGACTTTCTATAATCTCCACATTGCCGCCGGCACTGACGCATAGCTCATCCAGTGCATCCGACAGACCATATTTCTCCGGTACCTGCAGACTGCTTTGCACGGAATCTTTCAGCCTCTCCACAAGCAGCACCTTCTCTGTAATCTCAGTCATTGCCAGTGCTTCATGCAGTTGTATGTCAAGATCCACCTTTTTCAGCCTGCGAATCTGGTCATCATAATCATCAATATTTTCTTTTGGAAATATTAATCCACGACTGACAATTGCATCATAAATATCAGATAATATCTGTTGATAATACCCTTGATAGTAATTTTTATATTTTACAATCAATTCTGCAATAGTCTGGCAATCTGATGTATCAATCCCATTTTCTTCCAATTCTTTTTGGGTGGAATCAAAGGTTTCCAAGGCTGCATAATAACAATTTTGATCTGTAGCATCCAAAGATCGCCTCGTCAGCAACAAAAGAAGTTTTTCCAACCAGGTCGGTTCATGTTTTACTATCGGAATACCTTTTTTTACCCGCAGGACACAGCCGCTTAACTGTTCTAGCTGAATTTCCTGATATGCACTTGCGTCGCCAACAATATGAATAAAGTTATGCCATGTTCTATCCGTTTCAATCACCATGCCAGACACTCGAATGTGAAGGAATCGCCCATCCGTCAGATACTCAGATGGGATTTCAAAAGAATCCGGCTGCTCCGGTTGTATCTGCAGAGCAAGTTTCTCTGTTTTAAACAGTTCAATCAGTTGGATTTCAACTGATTCCTCTGATTCGGTGCGAAAATACAAGCATATTACATTGTTTTCCGAGAACTCATAGTCTATTTTCGTGATTTCATCATGATCACAATCAATATATACATTATTTCTCAGTTTTTTCGCCCCCTTTTTCATTTTTTCCGATTTTTCAAATCCAAAAATTTTGATTTTTGACTTTCTGCGAAAACACCCTTCCCCTTAACAGTTCCCCAAGGCACAAAAAATCAGCTGACATCGGGGGGCTCTGAATGAAATTGAAACCATTCGTTGATGAATTTCGTCCAAATTTTTTCGTCCCGTCCATCTGCTGATTCTTTTAAACGTTGCAAACATTCTTCTTTGCTTGTATCAATCAGGATACATCTTGCACCAAGTTCACGGCTCATCCTGTCTCGGTCAGATATCAACGGATATCCACCGATGATATAAGCCCTCTGCCATTTTCCGCGGCGATATCTGATATCATCGAGGAGTTTATCTCTAACACCAAATACGACGCTTTTCAGTCGGTTCGGCTTCACATATCGCTGGCAGCCGGAAACACACTGCCATATGGCATCAATATCAACGATCAGATCTCCCTCCTCATGAATCTCTTCAACGTATGTATTCTTTCCCGAAAGGGGTGCACCGTATACCAACCACACGTCTCTGTGGTAATAATCATATGACAGCTTATGGTGAATCCGGTTGTGACACCTGTGATGAACAAGCTGTATATTGTCCGGATTCAGAGCAACACACACATCATTGACATTCTCCTCAGTTAATGGAATCTTATGATGTCCAATACAATCATAGTTTTTCAATATTGGTTTACTACAATATTCACAGATAATATAACCATCTTCATTCTGACGATGTAATTTAATCTGCTGCATCAGTTTACACCAAGATTTGCTCTGATAAAAATTTTCTAATGTAATCATAAATAATCCGGATAGTCCTTGATATCAATAGACTCCTTTTTATATTTTTCCAAAGAGCTTGTTAGCGCATCCAGCTGTTTAGATATAATAGTTCCTTTTTCACTAAGCTCACCAGTTATTATTTTGATCTGATTTTCTGTCACATCTGTAGCGATGGCTTCTTGCAATGATTCCAATGAATCTCTTACTGCTCCAATAATTGTCCTATTTGCTTCCATTATTTCCTGCATACATCGAAATTTATATTCTTCCAATTCCAGACCTGCTACTTCTTTGATTGGAACCACTTCTTTTCTCTGACCATATTTATCATATCCATATATTTTTTCGCGTGGTGTGGTTAAACCATAAACACCACGATAACTCTCTCCCTGACTGCTGCCGTGTTCATACTGTTCCTCTGCCACAATAATTCCTCCTTACCATTCATTCTGTTCAATTTGCCGCTCTCTCAGCTCAATCTCTTTCTTACGAAGTTCAAGCATCTGTGGATCATTCGACCAGTTATCCTTATCATAATTCTTTAATGCAAGATTGATTGCAGCCACATCCGGATGTGCCTGCTTATGCTTAACCTCACGTTTGACAAGCTGCGCTGTGCAGAGTTCTTTTAGTTCTTCTTCAGATACGCCGCTCTTGAGCAATTTCATCTGCAGATCTGTCGGAAGTTTTATTTGCGTTTTTGTTTCGTGGATCTCGGTGTAAACATATCCTTCCGCCCGTTTGATCAGCGCAGATCTCAGATCTGCTACAAGATTACGTTTTCCCTTTTCCAGCACTTCCGAAAATTCCGGAAATTGGTCTTTGTATTTTGAAAAGGTACTATATGCAATCCCCAGCTTCTCGGCAATCTGGCGTTCGGTCATCGTCCGGCGCATCTCTAAAATAGCCGGAAGAAATGGTTTGATATGTGTTTCATATTTCCCTTTTCTTCCAGCTTTCTTTTTCTGCATAGGCTACACCTTCTTTGCATATTTCAGACTGATCCAGCCCTCGGAATATTTCCCCCATTCATCCTGCTTTTCAGAAATCTTCACTTCTGCGCCTTTCCGTAACACTTTCAGAATCCGATATTTTGTTCCAGGTCCTTTCCGGACATTTAACATATCCGCTGTTACTTTATATCTGCTGCCGTATTCGCTGTCATTCTGATTCTTGTTGTTAAACTGCTTACTTCCTTTTCCAAGAGCAAGCACAACATGGTGACCTTCTGACAGATACACGGCACCGCGCAGTGCATAATCTGATGTGTTGATATGCGCAGCATCTTCGTATGCCTTAAACTTCCCTGTTGCAAGAAGTGCCTTTCGAAGATTTCTTGTTGTGCAATTCACATTGACACTTAAACCGGCAAGATTATAGCAGGAAGCAACAAGGCTGCTACAGTCAAATTCTCCCTTTCCTTTCGCCACACCATTCTTTTTAATGGATGTATAGCCCGTTGTTCTCTGTCCCTGACCGTATCCATAATTGTCGTTCTTACATATCTGCTCCATATAATCTGCTGCTTTATCTGCAATCTTTTCATCTGTGCAGATCAACATCACATTCCAAGGCTTTTTATACCATTCACGGATACAAATCTCTTTGCCGGTCTGATCTCCAACTTTCCCTCCGGTAACTCTTCCGTTTTCATCGATTGATGCATGTCCAATTTTAACTGCCACTTTTATCATCCTCCAAATCTGCGATACGATGCTCACATACTTTCAGCTTTTCCTCAACGACCGGTATGCGCTCTGCAAAGTTATTATGCTTATCCACTTTTTTCTCAAGCTGCTCTATTCGATAGCTCATTAGCTTTAATCCGCCCCATGAACCGACACATGTTCCGGCAAATCCACATAAGGCTACCACTACCGTGTTCCAATCTATCATATTTACTCCTCCTTATTCCCTTCACTTGTAAGTTCTGCCACCTCATAGGATGGAGAACTGTCGGCCAGTCCCTCCCCAATCACATATCCAATTACTGAAGCACCTGCCATAATCAATGCGGCAATTCTCTGTGCCTCACTGTCTGCTGTCCCAAAATATACCGCAATCATTGATGCAAAGCTGGCAATACTCATCCACATTTTTCTACTGCAAAGTTTTCTTCTCGTCTTATCACTCATAGAAATCCTCCTAACAAAAAAAGACGCATTTTCCGCAAAGAAAACACGTCTTAATGAATTATAACAAAAAACTAATTGTAAAAATTTTAACACGTTAAAAAGCATATGTCTAGGGTCACAAATCGGGCGAAATCAAATCAAATTGCATCGGACCCAAACAAATAAACGGCCATTTCCTTAATCAGCTTATTCTTATATGCCCGGACCGTCTTTTCATTCAGATTCTCTGAATATCCGTCTGATCCGGCCAGCGTCCCGGCAATTTCTTCCCAAGTGTAATTATCGCCACCTGGTTTACGATTAAAATATCTTGCCTCGATGACTTCATAGCCTTTCATTCCTTGGATATGCTCCAGTGCGGCTTCTACTCTCTCCACATCATTCAGACTGCGCCGGTACGAATCCATCCGGTCACGCAGCTTCGTATCATCATCCACTGGTTCTCCACCATTTTTTATGTATGAGGTGATTGACTTGCTCTTTCCGTGTAATGCAATGTCAAGATATTCCTGTTCATTGGAAACGTGCTCTTTCAGTACATTGAAACAGTACAGGATCTTTTCTGTGTTCTTAAATGCTTCCTTGGACATTGCCTTTTGACGATCGATCCACGATATAGAATTCATTTTCTGGAATACTTCGTCTATCGTAGCCAAGATCGTTTCCTTTGTCTCCTTACTTACCATTTGTCTACTCCTCCATCTGTTTTGTGGTATCTGTCCTCTCCACCCGGATACCGCCTTTTGATCCTGTTTTAATGTCTGCCTTTGTTACATCATCAATCTTGACCGTGATGCTGCTGATATCTTCATCCGCGATCAATTCCACTGCTGCCTGCAGGAATTCCCTGACTACATCCGACTGGTCACGTTCAAATAATGATCTGACTCTCTTGCGACCTTTTTCTTTCTTGAGCTTGTTCAGCCGATACCAGTCTGCTTCCGGACACTCACACATTTCTGTCGCATATTCATTTCTTTCTTCATCCAGCCAGTCCTCTGGTACCTCTATGGCTGCTATCTGTCCACAAAACTTACAAGCTCCTTCTGTTGGTATCAGAGACATATGCTGCAATCTCATCTTCTTTACTTCCTCACTTAACATCTACTGCCCTCCTGTTCCCATATTTCGATTACGGCATCTACCACTGCCTGTACTTTCTTTTTACCGATTCCTTTAATCTTCCCGACTCCATCCCGGAGCTTATCCTCTGATGGTGCTTTTCCGCCATCAGCATATCCAGTCTGATATATATTATCCAGATAACACTTCATCGTGTGGTGATCCATTCGCTTAATCTTCTCATACTCTTTCCTGGTTAATTCTAATTCTTTCTTTGCCATAGGCTCCTCCTTTAGTTAAACGGCAGCTCCTCCTCGATTGCATCCGGGATATCCATAAAGCCGTCTCCCGGATCAGATGCCGGTGCCGGTCTTGTTGTGTTTCCTGTACTGCTGCCTCTATTTTCATTTTGTTCTGCTGCCGCTTTGCTCTCTGCAAACTCCTGCTCCTCAACAATGACCTCTGTGGTATAAACCTTGTGGCCGTCTTTATTGGTGTAGCTTCCGGTCTGGATCCGTCCGACTGCCACGATCTTGGTACCCTGATGAAGATAATTCTCCGCAAACTCTGCTCCCTTGCCGAATACAACACAGTTAATGAAGTCCGCTGTCTGATCATCTCCCTGACGCTTATATCTACGGTCTACTGCCAGTGTGTATCTGGCGATTGCTGTCGGTTCATTGCCGGAGCTGTATCTGATCTCCGGATCACGAGTTAAACGCCCCATTAAGATTGCTTTATTCATGCTTGATGTTCTCCTTTCTCTTTTTCGCTACTCTCAATTCTTTTTCCTGTCACTGTGTCAAAAATCTCACGGTATGGAGTTTCACTAATCACCTCTCCAGTAGCTTTCCGCTCCCGAAGAACGATGTCGGCAATAGAGAAACGACCGCCTTTTTCTGTAATTGAAAAGCCATTCTTCCTGTTATAATCAGCCATTGCAACAACAGCCAGTTCTTTATCCTCGTCATAAAAAATACATACATCAGGCCTTGAACTGCCATTATGTCTCTTCAAAATTACATCGTAAATAACATCACTCATTATCCTCACCTCTCAATTCTTTCAGTTTTGCTTCGGCTTCGGATTTTGTGAGGAATACTTCGTTTCCTAAATATCCTCTGTAATGAGCCAATGAATTATCATCATATCGAATATCTAGCAGCGTCTTTCTGCATATTGAATAAACAGCTTCTTGAACCCAGCCGCTTTGTATCTGTCCGTCTTTGATAAAATACACTTTGTCTGGAATATTGATATTTTTATCATTTTCTTCCAGTTGCTGATATTCTCTCCACTTGTCAACATCACCATCAGTCAGTACGATTGCTTTCTTCGGATTATGGCAACCATCAGGGATGTGCTGACGGAAAATTCTTACAAGTTCTTCCAGCGGTATGCCGATAAGTTCCTCTAAATCCTCATAATCTGCGAGTTTATCGCAAACCTCTTTGATCGTTACATTGCTTTTTGCTTCTTTTGTTCCGCTATTTGTCAATCTCTTCATTTCTACCCCTTTCCCGGCTTTCCGCACCGTCCAAACTCTATAACCCATACCCACGGATTTGCTGACCATCCGTAACGGTCAATATCAGATTTTTTGATGGTGGAGTTCCAACACCTTTCAAACTGTCCCCTTGCGGTACATGGTCCTGTCAGTAATCCGCTATTACATCCTTCCGCTTGTGCTTGTGTTTCTGTAATATCCTGTAATCGTTCTATTCTCACATCTATCACTTTTAACCAGATACGAGCAGCTCCCTTCGGCATGTGGATGGACGGATGCCACAGGGCATCATCATACTTAAGCAATAATCTCTCTTCTCTGTTGGTCAGCTTGTCTGCAAGATAGAAATATTTCTCACCATCATAAGCACTACACCATGTTTCCCGAACATACAGGATGTCTCCCCGATGATACGGTAGCTCGAAAAACTTCTCTCCGTATCCTGGATAGCTAGTTTCAAATATTCCTCGACACGATATTGCTCCCTTCGGTGTAAATGCTGTGTATCCAAATTCTGCATCTTTAGGAATATACCCTTTAACAACTCGCCTCGTACAAGTCTTTCTTCCGTCAAAAATTGCTCGTACCATTTCCGTGTTAAATAAAATTGGGCGCTCTCTCATTTTTCATTCCTCCTATCCCTCGCAGCAGATCGGAACATCATCAGCAACATTTCTGATACTGGTCTGTTCCTATCTTTTCTCTTTGCTTTTTTGATAGCTTTGAGATTGTACCACTCACCCCAGTAGTTTATTCCATCCGGAACATATACGCCTACATGATATGGAACCTCTTTCTTGATCTGCTCGTACACTTCTTCCGGCATCACATAGTAATTGTAGTCTCCCAGAAAATTGTGACCGTTCTTCGAATGAAAATCCTCTACCGAGGACTTCACCTCATAGCAGTAGAAGTCTCCCTTCTCTATACCGGACACTGTATTGTTTACCGGCTTGAATTTCATAAAATCCACACGCACCGCATTCGTGGTGGCATAGTTGAAAGTCACTTCCCTAGCCCAGTAAATTCTTGGATCATTATTAGGGCATATATGCCGCTGAATCGAAAGCGATAACATTGCAGTTATCCTTGATCTGTCACTCATATTTTGCACCCTCCTCACGCAAATGCTAACTGTCCGTTTTCTTCGGCTTCCACTCTATCTCTCGTAATATTTGGCATTCTCTCCGCTACACACAGCTCCGGAAGATTGGAGCGTACCATTGCAGCCGGTAATGGCGGACAGACTGAATTGCCGCAACGTCTGACCTGCTCACTCCGAGGATATGTATGTCCTTCGAAATCGTGATCGATTATGTAATCATCCGGGAAACCTTGACATCCGTACAGTTCTCGTGGTTCTAGCATCCGAAGTCCAATATCAACAATCTGATAGTCCACGCCTTGTATTGTCACAAGCCCGAAACGATCCCTTGAAGTTATTGTATCCAACGGCTCCGTGACATCCTCAGCAGATCCATTCCCATAATATTTAATCAGGAATGCCCGCACCTCTCCGAAATGCCCATCTCCTGCAGTGATCGTTGGAAGCGGATCAGCAATATCTCTTCCATAACAGTTTTTATTCATCTGTATCAGATTTGCCGTTACGACGCTGTTATGATCCCACGCCGTGACCGTTGGCAGCGGATTTTCAACACTGTCCCCAGCTCCTTTATATCCACCGTCATAATATTTATGTAAAAATGATGTTACCAGTCCATATCTATTTGATCCGTCTACCGTCATAATAGGATCTTCTATGGTCTGCCCTCTTACCTCTCCCTTTGCGGTTTCCGAATGATACTGGATCAATGTTGGAGTAATAAGACACTGTTGATTTCCTGTTGTGATTGTATGTATCGGATCTTTGCAGTTTCCTCCCGGATGATTCGTTGTATTTGTACCCATGTAAGGTGTAAGCGTCGGCTCCACAATTCCATACCCATGCTTCCCTGTAATGGTTGGCATTGGTTCCCGAATATTGTTCGGCCTACGCTTTCCGCCGTGGTTGCACTGGATAATAAATGGCTCTGGGTTATCCAGAACAAATTTCTTTAGTCCCCTGGCAATCCGCTCCATCGTTTTCGATGCCAGCGGCCGCACAGCACGGATACCATACTTTTCCTTGATTTCCTGTGCTGTGTCAAATATAGACGGACACGGCCTGCTAAAATCAATCTGCGTATATGCTCCAACGTATGGCTTTAACAGACCGGCTTTTACATCTTCACTGTCTCTAGGGGCATGAGTCGGCTCCGGCCATATAATCGGATATCCGTCACACCGGGCAATCATAAAAAAACGCTTACGCATTGTTGGTGCGCCATAGTCTGCTGCCACCAGCTCCCGGAACTGTACCTCATATCCCAGATCCTGAAGCTGCTGCACAAACTTCTCAAAAGTCTTCCCCTGCTTCGCTTTAATTGGATGATGTCCCCGGTTTAATGGTCCCCAAGTTTTAAATTCTTCAACATTTTCAAGCATAATCACCCTCGGTCGAACAAGCCCCGCCCATCTGCAGGCCACCCACGCAAGACCGCGTATGAATTTATCCTTTGGTTTCCCCCCTTTTGCCTTACTGAAATGTTTACAGTCCGGCGAGAACCAGGCAAGACCTACCGGATGCCCCTTGCAGGCCCGCACGGGATCTACTTGCCATACATCCTCACAATAATGCTTCGTGTGGGGGTGATTCGCTTTATGCATCCGAATCGCTTCGGGATCGTGATTGATGGCGATATCAACGCTCTTCCCTGTTGCCAGTTCGATTCCGGTTGAGGCACCGCCTCCGCCGGCAAAATTGTCAACTATCAATTCTCCATTTATCATCTCATCTCTCGCCCTCCAGATAATCAAACATACTGATCTGCTGCGCCGGTATATCTTCCCATCCGACACCAATCCAGTCCAGCACTCTTCCCCAGCCATATTTTTCTCCCGTTTCCGGATCTGTACAGCATTCATACATCCAAAAGTGCCATTCCTTCTCGTTTCTTTCCCGAAGTCTGTCAAAACGATGAGGTCTCTCCTCCAGATGTATCCCAAAACCACACATACTGCATCCGGTCCGCTGGGCTTTTGTTGTATAAAGAGTCCCATCCGGTTTTCTCTTTATTTCTCCATAAATTTCCGGCACCGGTACTTCCAGATCTAACGCCAGTTGTAAAATATCCTGTCTCAAAAATGGTGCAAACGGTGCGGACCTCATAGTTGTTTTACCGTAGTAATTGCACCCGTGTTCTACAAGAGCTTCTTCCCTTTGGCCTCCCTCGCTTGCCATCATTCCAAGAAACGGCCAGCTATTATGTTCTTTCGCCCAGTCATCACACGGCTTTTCTTTGAGGTAATAACAGCATTTATTACTCACCTGAAACGGAGCTGTCTGATAATGTGTGCCATATTCTTCATTTGCCATCCCGGCAAATAATTGTAGCCACTTTTGCGGCAACTGCATACGGCTGTTTGTTGCAAAATGCCCCTGTGCTCCACACGCTCCTGTTATGATCGCATTGCGCACGGTTTTATTGTTTTCTGTCGGATGCTGGAGCAGATCAATTTTACCGGCTATTCTTTTTGAGATAACCGGGAAGCCGTTAGTATTTAATACTTCCACTTTCGACTTGTAGGACCTAAGCCGTGTCACTCCCAGCTGCTTATGAACAGCTTGGACGCTCTTATCTTCTACACCCGATACCGATATCGCCGGTATGTCATATCCCAGCTTTCGGATAAAAAGAAGTAATGTGATGCTATCCAGCCCACCTACACTCACATGAGCATTGCAATACCTTTTGTCCATTTCTGTAATAAACTCACGCACTCGTAATGCAGCTTTTTCCACTTTCACCTCATAGGGGAGATTCTGCTTTGCCGTGAATCTCTGCTTTGCTTCTTTCTTTTGTTTTCTATATTCTTTTAAATTGTCATTGCCCATAAATATTTTTCCTTTTTCGTTACTGCAGTTTATATTTGCCGGATCCTTTTCAGGACCCGGCAATGATTCTCCTGTTGATCTGCTGCCAAATTATTTTTCTTTCACAATGGTATTATCTGCTCCGGAAATTGTAACCCATCCGTGCTTGAGGCGGGCTTCCGCTTCTTTCATTTTGATCAGCTCGTCCGTAATGGAATTACTGAGCTTTTTGTTTGCTGTGGCCTCCGCTTCTGCCGATATCAGCTCCGCATTTGCCTTTGCTTCCGCTTCGGTCTTCTGTACTTCTGCATCTGCCTTTGCCTTATCAATGGCAGTCTGATTATTAATCTTCTGGGTTTCTGCTTCCTGCTGCGCCGTGATCTTAGCGTTGATAGCTTCTCTGGTCTTTTGGTCTACTGTAATATCGATCAAAGACACGTTGCTGATCGTGATGCCATATTCTTCAAACTTATCAGCCAGATATTCAGTCAATGCCGTATTGACATTTGCCCTCTCAGATCCTAATATGTCCGATACCTTATACCGCGAAATCACCTCTTTGGTCCAGGAAACAATATTCGGCTTGATAAACCTGTCTCGAACATCTTCTCCGTTCTGTCCCTTAAATCTGGTAAATACTTCGCTTACCTTATCCGCCTTAAACTGATACGAATATGTAAGATCGATCTGCAGAGCTTTTCCTTCTGAGGAGCTCGCCGAAAAGCTTTCGTCCTTTTTGGAGTCACCTTTCTTCTCCTTTGTCAGGTATGACTGCTCCAGTCCTACAGTATACGTTTTTACTTTCACTGTCGGCGCAGTAATATGCCAGCCCTGTCCCAGAACCTTCTCTTCCACGCCTTTGTTAATGTTGTACTGCACGCCCACATATCCGGCCGGAATGACCTGAATATTAATCGCAAACATTACAACCACCAGCACCATAATAATTCCTGCAATAACTCCTCCAGTTTTTGTGTTATTCATTGTTTGTCTCCTTTTCTTTTTCTTTTATATTTTCATCTGCTAACCTCTTTTTCAGTATCAGGTAATATCCCCCGATTGCCGGAAATAAAGGTAACAGGAGAATCCATGTTATCGCCATAATGCATATGACTAATATTCCCAGTGTTAAATACATCTTGTTCTCCTTTCTCTGCTGCCCTTGGCAGCGGATACATTGTCCTTGCATATATTTCATTTGCCACTACCTCCGGGTGATGATTTTCGTATGCCATCCGCGCTGCATTACTTGCTTCGCAGGCGTGCTGGTATTTGCTCCATAGCTTTAATCTGGTCAAATACCTGTTATCTTCTTTGATCGTCCCGGTATATTCACAGTCCGGACGATCACAATGAAAGCAGTCCGGCCATTTACAGCTTGATAATCTGATTCCCATAGGATCACCGTTTGACCTTCCTGCTGCCGTCCATATTGTAGTCAGAACGACTTTTGTAAAAGCTGCAGGTTTCCTCGCAGCTGCAATAAAGTTTCTTCAATGCTCTGCATCGGCTCTGGATCGGCTTGTTGCTCATACCGTCATAAGAGATGCAGTCCATCTTGATTTTTGCCATCGTCTTTCTCCTCTCAATAAAGTCTTCCGCCCATCAACCGGCGGATAATGTCCTCCCGGTCCATTGTGCCATCCGGATTCTTTGGGACCTTTGAAAAATACTTCTCTGCTTTCTTCCGGCTCATACCAATCCGGTCGGCTGCCAGTTCCACCGACTGCTCGTTTTCCGGAAATAACGATTCATATTCCCGCTGAATCCCACACTTCAAACGCTTGTCCAGTGTGGGATTCATATGAACCCCTTCCGGGGACATATTGTGGTGGTCCGGGCATAGCCGGATCAGATTCATTGCAATGTCCGGCCCGCCCTGGGAACGGAACACGATATGATGGCTGTGGCATCCTTCACGAATGCATCCGGGGATTTCGCATTTAATCATCTTTCTATCCTTTCCGCCCTTCGGCTATCTCTTATCATCAACGGTCTTTTCCCACATCTTCGGGTCTTTTTCGCCCTGCTGCCCTTTTTCCCGTTCCTTGCGCATCCAGTCTGTATAGGCGTGATGCTGTTCCGGTACCACGCGGATAGCATGACCTGCTGCCGCTTTGAGAAGCTTGTCGATCAGGTCAGCATTCTTTGTGTTTTGATACTCCCGCTCTGCTGCCGACTGGAACCGGCAGAGGTTGAAGCCCCCGGCGAGATACCCGCTCGCCGCATGAATCTCCAGATTAAATCTTCCCCTTAGATGTGACAAAGCGATTCTGGAAATATGCAGGATCGCACGGTTCTGGGTGGTGTTTACCACCTCGCCGTGATGCACAGCGGTGTAGGTTCTTCCCTTAACCATCGTCTCAAGTACGATGGAGTAGGAAGCATCCCCCTTTTTCAAGGAGCCTTTCCAGTCCATATCAATGTATATTTTGACCGGTTTCAAATTGCTGTCCGCATCGGACGCCGTTTTTGTCTCCATGGTTTTCACCTCTTTTTTCTTTAATCTCGAATATATGTAAAATCCTCCCGTCAGGTCAGATATATAAGTCTTGGAATCAATATACCGGCAGGAGCCCTGAAAGATCTTCTCCATCATCGGACCCATATCGTCGCCAGCGAGAACCAAGTCCCGCATTTTCCGGCGTGTGAGTTTGGTCACATTCTCCCGAATGACCGGTTTCTTTAAATTCCGGGAATGCTGGATCAGATGCCTTCCGTTTGATTCCAGCTTGCAGATATATCGGGCAAAGCCCTCCAGTCCAAAGTCATCGTCTGGATCGGCATACTTACTCTCAACTCTGCCTTTTGTCCATTTGCTTTCCGCCACGTCCCTGTCCATGGCTGACATGATCAGATGGTGGTGGATCCGCACCTTGTTGGTGGGTCCATCCACATACTCGATCACATATATATATTTCAACGGCGTCATCCCCTGCTTTCTTCGATAACGGCCGATGGCTGCTAAATAATTCTTGATATCTTTCCGGGCACGGTCCAGAGACGGATGCTCCCCATCCTTATATGTCAGCGTGACGATCAGATCACCGGCACGGAAATTGGTGTTGATGATCCGGATATATTTCTTCCGACGGTTCTTCTGATTCAGACGTTTCTGCGTCTCCCGGCTGGTCCGGTACTTCTCCGCCCTGGGTACATCCTTCCGGTTCAGATAGACCGGATAGATATTACTCTCCACATAGTCTCCGGATATGATCCTCTGCAGCATGATCCGGCAGGATGCCAATGCCTTCATCCGGCGGTCTACCCTCTCCGCCTCGGACTCCTCCCCCAGTACGGAGCTGTCATAACAATCCTCTATATTTAACTGCCCGTCTCTGCTGACCGGCAGGGGGCTTACTTTCCATTCTTTCCCGTACACATCCTCGAAATCATATTGATGATATGTACACTTTTTCTTCATACGGCTCATATGGTTCCTCTGTGCTTCGTTTTATAATACTTATTACAAGGTCGCCAAAGGGCTTATAACCCTTGGCATTCCTTGACTTTTCACCACTTATGCCGTATGATTAACTTGTTGGTGTCATACGACATTTTCCGAGGGCGGCTCTGCGATAGCTGCTCTCTTTTTTCTTTCCCTCTGTCGGATGTGCTGCAGGCTCTCCTCGTCCCGATATGACAAGATGATATCCTGCTTCGGTCGGCGGTACTCCTGCCGGAGCTGTCCATCAGGCAGGAGATAGTAATCAAAGCATATCTGCCCTTCGACCACGGTGCCGACATACTCCAGTTCTGCAGGGATGTGCGGTCGCACTGAAGGAACGTTCTCCTTCTCAACTCTCTCCTGCAATTTCGGAGGCAGCTTGTCCGCCTGCTCTGCCGGCTTGGTACTGGCGGCGTAAAATAATCTAAAATCCTCCAATATCCCCCTCCAATTCAGGCAGAAGCTGGATCTGCAGAATAGCTGCAATTTTTTCCAGCTTTGATTTCTCGTCACCGATATCAACAACTACCTTGGCAACTGCCTCAAGCAAATACTCCTTGCACTGCAGATCACTGTAATACTCCGCATCAACCTTCACTACTTTCTTTCCTGTCTGTCTCTCCGCTTTACTATTTCTCAATAGATTCATCTTGTCTTCCTTTCTTTGATTCAGTCTTAAATATCAAGACCCGTCTTTTCCTTCATTCTGCTGTAATAAAACTTCACATCATGCCCTTCCGGATCCAGATTCACTTTGACGTATTCATTGACCATGTACGCCATGATCAGATCTGTGCGTCCTGTCCCTTTGTTATTGGAGGCAAATCCAAAATATTCATTCAAAACCATAAACATCACGGCGCCAGACGATATGAAATATTCATCCCGGACACTGCCATATATGGTCTCTGTCAGACTTTCTACCTTAGGTCTGATCTGTGCTGCTTGAATCCTTTCCTGCAGTCTGCCGGCATAAAACTCCAGATTAAATCTTGTTGCCTCCTGGTCAAACTTCAACGCTTCCCGGTTGATCCGCTCCACCATCCTCATAAGTCTTTTATCCCGGAATCCAAATTGATCATAAAGAACATTGATGATAATGCAGGCTGCCAACGTCCTTCCGTCTATCCTGCCCTGCTCTGCTGCCCTTCTGGCTTCTCCGTCCGGAGCCTTTCGGTGTTCCGCTTTCCGGCGTTCCTTTCTCTCCCGGCGGATCGCTGCTCTCTTGGCGCTCATTACTTTTCCTTTCCTCGCCGGGCACAACAAAGGATATATCCATTTTTGTTTATGGCATTAAACTTGGTCTTTTTGTTGTAAATTGTTGTTAAACTATAGGGAGGTTTTGGATATATCCTCTGTTGTACCCGGCGTCGCATTTTATATTTCTCTTGTCTCCGGATCTGCTTCACCGAACTGAACGCCTGCGCTTCTCTTCACTGCATGAGGATAAAAAATCTCGTAAAGATCCAGCCATTTATCTTCGGTCACATTTCCGATTGTATGAATCCCGCCGTTCATCTCATCCTCTAAGATGCGTACAGCTTTGTTCTCCAGCCAATCCCAGCTGGATACTCCAACCACATCCATGATCCGCATAAGAGCTACCACTCCTCTGGCTTCCCCTTCAAAGATCGTCGCTCCAACATGACCTCTTCCGAGCGGATAGCCGGTGATTATTTTCGTAAAGTGCTGGTTTTCTCTCCATCCCTGCAGCCACAATTCAAACTGCAGGCGATCGTAATCATCAAACTCAATGACGGCTTTTGTGATCACTGCCATACATGTCTCTTTCATATGTTCTTTCCTTTCCTGCATTATTACTTTTCAATCTGCTTAATGCGCTCACTCAATTCCTTATCTGTTGCACCGATATACTGTGCAAGCAGGTGAGGACTGATATGGTAAGTCCAGCAGGTTGATCCGGAATTTACCCAGGCACCACCGATTGGCAGCGCTTTCACCTTTAAGCTTTCCTGTACTGTCAACTGCGACAGTCCCAAAATAGCTGCGGCAGTCTGAACAGATACTCGTTCTTTTCCTCCTATCATATTGCGTTCACCTCTTTCTTTTATAACTTCTGTCCACCTGCGGCCAGTAAGCTCTTTAATCAAACACTCCTTCAAATGCTTTGAACAGCTTAATTTCCCGCTTCTGTTGTCCCGGATTTGCCAACTGCACAAAGTACATCAGCATCTCTTCAGATACCATGATGGTATTTGTCTTCGGATCAAAGCCTAAAGTGAATGGTGTCTCATTGATTGGGCTCCACTCAAAATAGCTGTATATCCGCATCGCAGCATTCATCTTGTGGCAATTCTTACACTCTCCTGTGGTACCTCTCTTCCGAAGCTCCTCGACTATTTTTGTTACTTCCTTCAACTGGTCAAGGGTCATTGTCTTTAGGATCTCTTCTCTCTTTACATTGCAGGGATCTGTACCGGCAAGCTGCTTGATATACCATTCTTTTTCTGATTTATCTTTTTTCTTTTTCCAAAACATTTTTTTCGCCTCCTGATTGTGTCTTATTACAACGGTTTGCTAAATACATACTCGCGAACTTTGCGTCTAACTGCTTCCAGAACGTCCCATGCTTTGTTGACAGTTAGATGCTCTTTTTTCTTGCACATTTCTTCCAGAGCTTCTATAATTGCTTTATACCAATACAATATTTAGAAAGGAATTGATGAAATGAAAATTGATCTTTCACTTACAATTACCGCAATTATTGCCCTTTGCTCTACCCTTTCCCCTATTTTGACAGCATTGATAAATAACCATTACCATTACAAAATGCGTAAAATTGATGTAAGGCTCGAACAGGAAAAGGAACTTCGTTTCTACCAACGCGAAGTGTATGAAAATTATCTTCGTTACACAAGCGAATTACTGATGTATCCAGGATCGGAGACAGCACATCAAAAATATGGAGCTGTTCACGCACTTGCATTAGCATATTTTTCTGATACATATCGCACTAAATTGCTAGAAATCAACTCGCTCATTCACAAAAAGAAACATGATGATGCTCTTTTGGTTTTTAATGAGTTGGCTTCAGATATACGATTAACATTATTATCACCGTCGTTAAAAGGTCAATAAATAACGAATACGGCTTATACCAATCATTATCCGGTTCGATTTTCTTCATTATGCGAATGCATATAAAGCTTGTTAAATACAAAATCAATAAAATAACTATTCCCTGCTTCAATATCATTTTTTTGTTCACCTCCTGTATGAAAATCCATTTTAATTTGATTTTGTTGGCAAAAAAATATAATCCAAAGGAATTTGATATAACTCACTTAATTCCCTGCTCTGCTGCATCTTGGGTTCTGTTTTTCCATTCTCCCAATTATTAACTGTTTGTTTGCTTACATTCAGTGCTTTTGCTACATCATTCTGCGTTAATTGAGCATTTACCCTAGCTGCAGCGAGACTTATTCTTAGTTCTTTCAAAATGTTCACCTCCTTGATCTGTACTCACTATAAATCAAATTTAATTTGATGTCAAGACCGAAATCAAAATTATTTTGATTTTTGGTTGATTTAATTCAAATATTATTGTATTATCTAATAAAGAAAAGGAGGCGATCCAATGACAGATGAAGAACAAAAAATCATTTTTTCAAAAAATCTTATAAGATTGCTGCAGGAACATAACAAGACACAAAAAGAAGTAGCTGAGGCAATCAATGTTTCTCCTCAAACCTTTAATACTTGGGTAAAAGGTATTGCTCTTCCTAGAATGGGAAAAGTTCAGCTTTTAGCTGATTATTTCCATATATTAAAATCTGATCTCATAGAACGTAAAATATCTGATGATGATAATATAAAAAAATCATCCCTGAGTAAGGCTGTTCAAATAAAAGTTCTCGGTCGTGTAGCTGCAGGTATTCCACTGGAAGCGATTGAAGATGTGATTGATACCGAGGAGATTCCTCAATCTCTCGCTAAGACCGGTGAGTTTTTCGGCTTACAGATACACGGAGACAGTATGGAACCTCGAATGTGCGAAGGGGACGTCGTGATCGTACGCCAGCAGGATGACGCGGAAAGTGGTGATATTGTCATTGCCATGGTCAACGGTCATGATGCTACCTGCAAGCGCCTGATGAAATACGCCGGCGGGATCAGCTTACTTTCTTTTAATCCTCTTTATGAGCCAATGGTGTTTTCAAATGAAGAGATTGAAACGAAGCCGGTGCGGATTATTGGAAAAGTAGTGGAAAACCGGCAGAAATATTGAGAAAATGTAATTTAAAATATAATAACCTTACCCAGGGAGCCAAAGGGTGCTACGTCAGCTGCCGGACTTTTACTTAGGAGGGAGCTGGTGCCAATGGTTACATACAGTGATCTATTCACATTTGTAATTATGCTTTGCGCAGTGATCACACTCGTTTTTTCACTTACACGCAAAAAGTAACGCCTCTGCTCGGGTAAAGTAAGGCGTTACTTTCGTAATAACATATTTTGCCGGCGGCTAGTTGCACCTAGCGTTTGGCTCTCTCGTTAAGGTTATTATATCAAATACACCTCAAAAGTCAATATCGTTAGAAAGGAGTTTTTATGGAGGAAAAGAAAACCGGCGGTACTGCTGCCACCAGAGCAAAGAATAAATACAATGCTAAGAATTATGATCAGTTTTTAGTAACTGTCCCGGCAGGGCAGAAAGCGGAAATCGACAAGCTTGTCAAAAGTCTTGGTTACAGAAGCCGGAATGAATTTATCATTGCTGCTATTGAGAAAATGAAGGCTCAGGAAATGTAAAAAATACTTATATAAGTACAGAAAAGTATTGACATTATACTTATATAAGTATATAATATAATTGTAGCAAGGGAAAGGCAGGAAAGGAGTTAAACATGGAGGATCAAATGACAAACAACCAATTCAAAGGAATCATAAAAATGATCATCGCACTGATCAGAAACGATACACCAAAGGAAGAACTTCTTGAATATCTTACAGAACTGATTAAAGATTAAATAAGGGACAACACCGAGGGGGCGGATACCGAAACAATCCTGCCGGCCGCCCCTGGTGCCTTATATAGATAATAGCAGGATTAAAGAAACACGTCAATAAAAATCCCCGGCAGTGCTGCAACACCACCAGGGAACAGGCTGAAATACGTGAACGCAATATCATTTATTTCCTTGCCCATATTCTATTTTATCACAGATCGGTCAAGGAAGTCAAAATGCTTGTAGATGTTTTATAGCAAGGAGGGATTTCTATGGCAAGAGGACGTAAGAAAACAGTTCATAAAGAGATGCGCCGGGGCAACAGCACCGGATCCATTTATAAGATGTCTGGAAACCGGCGCAGACCATGGACAGCGCAGATCTCAGACGGTACAGTCAGAAGGGCTGACGGTAGTTACATTATGAAACGCATCCGTCTCGGATATTATGCTACCAGAGAGGAAGCTACCGTTGCGCTGGCAAAATATCTGGAAAGTCCATACAAACTGCAGGATAAATTTTCTTTTTCGGAAGTATACGAACTCTGGTCAAAACAGTACTTCCCTACCATTGAAAAATCAAGTGAGCGGACTGTGATATCTGCATATACTCACAGTGCTCCACTTTATCATCGTAATTTTGCCGCAATAACGATACAGGATATGCGGGAAACCATTGCATCCTGCAAATCTCCTCATATTCAGAGCCGGATGAAATCTTTGTATAATCTCATGTATGATTTTGCGGTAGAGGCTGAAATTGTAGAAATCAATAAGGCAAGACAATTTTCAGTTAAAGGATTGGAAAAAGCGAAAAGAAAAGTGGAAAAAGAAAAGATTCCAATATCAGATGAGCATGTCCACGCACTGGAGTCCGACTATGAGTTTGGATACAATAGAATGATCCTGATCGGTATATACAGTGGATTCCGACCAAGTGAGTTGTGTCAGCTGCAGCGAAAGAATGTGCATCTGGAAGAAAACTATATCATTGGAGGAATGAAAACGGAAGCCGGCGAGGATCGTTATGTACCGATACATCCCAAAATCAAAGATTTTATTCGATATTATTATGAACGGACGAATGGATCCGATGAATTTCTGATCAAGGCAGAGGATGGACAAAATGATACAGTGATGACATTTGATAAATATCGTGCCCGGTTCAATAAATCGATGAAGAGAATCGGTGCCACAGGCTTATATACGCCGCATTGTACCAGACATGCATTTATTACTTCCGGAAAAAAGAATGATATGGATGAATATGCTTTGAAAATGATTGTTGGTCATGAAATCAATGATGTCACAGAGAGAGTTTATACACATCGTGACAGTGATTTCCTGCAGAAAGAAATATTAAAGATTAAATATTAAAGGAGTGCTCTTTCGAGCACTCCTTTTTGCCTGAAATGATTTATCTCTCAACCCTGTCCCACTTTAAAAAGTGTGTGCAACGTGTGTGCAATAGGTTGTGTGCAACGTGTGTGCAGTATGTGTGCAACGACCACATTTTTATACCATTTCATATAAATTATCAATTTTGAAAACGCCCTGTTTCTGCGGTTTCTTAGAACTTGCCAGCGTCAGCAGCTTCCTGAACAGCTACTGCTACAGCAACTGTCATACCAACCATTGGGTTGTTACCTGCACCGATCAGCCCCATCATCTCAACGTGAGCCGGTACAGAAGAAGAACCTGCGAACTGTGCATCACTATGCATACGTCCTAAAGTATCTGTCATACCATAGGAAGCAGGACCTGCAGCCATGTTATCCGGGTGAAGGGTACGTCCTGTACCACCACCGGAAGCAACGGAGAAGTATTTCTTACCCTGCTCCAGGCACTCTTTCTTGTAAGTACCTGCAACCGGATGCTGGAAACGTGTAGGGTTTGTAGAGTTACCTGTGATAGATACATCTACACCCTCTTTGTGCATGATAGCAACACCCTCTGGTACAGAGTTTGCACCATAGCAGTTAACCTTTGCACGAAGTCCCTCAGAATAAGACTTACGGAATACTTCCTTAACCTCGTTTGTATATGGATCAAACTCAGTCTCAACGAATGTGAATCCATTGATACGGGAGATGATCTGAGCAGCGTCCTTACCAAGACCGTTCAGGATGACACGAAGTGGCTCTTTACGAACCTTGTTTGCCTTCTCAGCGATACCGATCGCACCTTCTGCAGCTGCGAATGACTCGTGACCAGCCAGGAATGCGAAGCACTTGGTATCCTCCTCAAGGAGCATTTTACCCAGGTTACCATGTCCTAAACCTACCTTACGTGTATCTGCAACAGAACCCGGGATACAGAAAGACTGAAGACCCTCTCCGATTGCTGCTGCTGCTTCTGATGCCTTACGGCAGTTTTTCTTAATAGCGATTGCTGCACCTACTATGTATGCCCAGCAAGCGTTCTCAAAACAAATTGGCTGGATTCCCTTTATCTGATTGTAAACATCAAGTCCAGCATCCTTTGTAATTTTCTCTGCTTCTTCAATGGAAGAAATACCATAGCTGTTCAACACTTTGTTGATCTGGTCAATTCTTCTCTCATATGATTCAAATAATGCCATGATTCGTTTGCCTCCTTTTCTTTATTTTGCGATCTCTTCATCAGTTCTCGGATCAATGAGCTTCACTGCGTCAGCAACACGTCCGTACTGTCCGCATGCCTTGTCCCATGCAGTATTAGGATCATCACCCTTCTTGATGAAATCTGTCATCTTACCAAGGTTTACAAACTTATAACCAATGATCATATCCTCATCATCCAATGCGATTGCAGTAACATAACCCTCTGCCATCTCTAAGTAACGAGGTCCCTTCTTCAGAGTACCGTACATAGTACCAACCTGAGAACGAAGACCCTTTCCAAGATCTTCAAGACCGGCACCGATTGCAAGTCCATCCTCAGAGAATGCACTCTGTGAACGACCATAAACGATCTGAAGGAATAACTCTCTCATTGCTGTATTGATCGCATCACAAACTAAGTCAGTATTGAGTGCCTCCATAACAGTCAGACCTGGGAGAATCTCAGCAGCCATAGCTGCAGAATGTGTCATACCAGAACATCCAACAGTCTCAACGAGAGCCTCCTGAATGATACCTTCCTTTACATTAAGGCTCAGCTTGCAGCAGCCCTGCTGAGGTGCACACCAGCCAATACCATGTGTAAAACCGGAAATATCCTTAACTTCCTTTGCCTGAACCCATTTTGCTTCCTCAGGGATTGGTGCAGCTCCATGATGCACACCCTGGGCAACAGGGCACATGTTTTCTACTTCCTGTGAATAAACCATGATTTTACTCCTTTCAATATGCTTTTTATCTGCGGCATCACCGCAGTCCTAAATATATTTTCGCACAAAATTCTTATTTAGTCTACACTTTTTGACAAAAAAACTCACCAAAAATTTTAAATGATGGATTTTTCGACAATTTCCCCCTGACGCTTGTAGATGCTTCCCTTGGGAATATATCCTCTGACCATGGATAATGGATAGACATTTGTATTGCTTCCGATGATGGTTCCCGGATTGAGTACGCTGTTACAGCCAACCTCCACATAATTGCCGAGGATCGCTCCCATTTTCTTTAAGCCCGTGGCGATCACATCGTCATTATAGCGGATTGTCACCTTTGTCTTGTCAGATTTGACATTGGAGGTGATGGAACCGGCACCCATATGGGATTTATATCCGAGAATGGAATCTCCGACATAATTGTAATGAGGAACCTGTACATTGTTAAAGAGAATGACATTTTTTAATTCCGTGGAGTTTCCTACAACGCAGTTCTCTCCCACAATGGCATTGCCTCGGATGAAGGCACACTGGCGGATCTCTGCGTTTTTCCCGATGATACATGGACCATTGATGGATGCGGTCGGTGCGATGGTGGCTGATCTGGCAATCCAGATATTTTCGCCCTTCTGCTCATATTCATCGGCCGGCAATCCGGCTCCCAGTGTCAGAATGAATTCTCCGATATGAGGCAGTACCTCCCATGGAAACTCCCGGTCGGTAAAAATATCTCTGGCGATGGACTCGTCAAAATTAAATAAGTTTTTGTTTTTTAATGCATCGTACATAGCTTTCCCTTTCCTGTTACGTTCTGAGCTTAAAATATAAGGTGTTCAGATTACGTGATATGTTTTATTTCTTGTAATATACAGCAGCTTCATCAAATTTTTTCCGCAGATATCCCTGATTATTCAGACCTTTGACACCATTGACCCATTTGGCAATATAATTTTCCAGTTTTGCCATATATTCGTCCTCGGTGATGGTTCCCTCTGCCATATAGGTCAGCCCCTTTTCCCAGCTTGCGGTAAGTTCCGGGTTTAAAAGGGAACGGATCGAGGAATCCACTACGTCATAGACCATTTCCCCCAGAAATTCCGGTGTGATGATCTGTGTTTTTTTGTTCAGCTTCAGGTATTTTTTGGCTACAAGTTTACTGAGAATTTCGGCTCTTGTGGCACTGGTGCCAATGCCGCTTCCTTTGATCTGGGAACGAAGCTCTTCGTCTTCGATCAGTTGTCCGGCATTTTCCATGGCGAGGATCAGGGAACCGGAATTGTACCGTTTTGGCGGTGATGTCTCGCCTTCTTTAATCTCCAGACTGTTCAGATCAATTTCGGTTCCTTTTTTGATCTGCTTCATCAGGGCGATCAATTCCTCATCGAAGGTATCCTTTTCTTCCTCGGAGACGTTATCCGCATTCTGGTCGCCGGACTCCTTTGCCGTTGTTTTCTTTTTGTTGGAGAAGGACGCATCGGCAATCTCTAAATACCCCTGTTGCAGCATAATACGGATTCCGGAGAAGAAACGCTCCTGCTCCCGCATGGCGGTGAGACTGATCTTCTGGTATTCTGCCGGAGGATAAAAAATGCACAGGAAACGGCGTACGATCACCTCGTAGACCCGCTGCGCCGTCAGACTGGTGCTTCGCAGCGCACCAAAGCCCTGCCCGGTCGGGATGATAGCATAGTGATCCGTGATCTTTTTGTCATCGCAGTATCTGGTCGAGGCAATCTTCCGGTAGCTTGAACCGGCCAGAATCTTTTCTGCGATCTCCCGTACAACCGGATAATTGCGCAGACCGCCAATGTTTTTGTGAATCTCCTTGGAAACGGCGGTAGAAAGTACACGGGCATCTGTTCTTGGGTATGTAACCAGCTTTTTCTCGTAAAGCTCCTGAACGATCTTCAAGGTTTCGTCCGGGCTGATCTTGAACAGCTTGGAACAGACATTTTGCAGCTCTGCCAGATTAAATAATAAAGGCGGATTCTTTTTTTCTTTTTTGCGTTCGACCTTTTCTACGACTGCTTTGCGCGTTTCTTCCCCGTCCTCCGGATGGAAGCAGTTTTCTGGGTTTTCTGCCGGGAATCCCAGAGTCTGACATAGAACCTGTGCTTCAGGTTTTTCCTTGAAACCGTTTTCTTTATAAAGCTTTGGAGACTGAAAATAAGCGGAGCCCTCAACGCTGCGCCATTCTCCGTCAAACTCTTTGCCTTCATAGGAAAAATGACCCATAACACGGTAAAATGGTGTTTTGACAAAGCCTCTGATCTCCCGTTCCCGGCGGACAACCATTCCAAGTACACAGGTCATAACACGTCCTACGGCAATGGCTGCGTATTTGGCACCTTTCCGGTAGTTCATAATGGTCTGGCTGTACTTTAAAGAAAGAACACGGGAAAAATTGATGCCCATCAGATAATCTTCTTTGGCGCGGAGATATGCGGAGGCTGCCAGATTGTCATATTCCGACAGGGGCTTTGCCTCCTTGATACCGCGGCGGATCTCCTCTTCGGTCTGGGAGTCGATCCAGACACGTCGCTTCTCTTTGGTGTCAGAAACTTCTGCCATTTGATCCACCAGACGGTAAATATATTCTCCCTCCCGTCCGGAGTCGGTACAGACATAAATCCGCTCCACATCGGGACGGTTTAACAGCCCTTTTACGATATTAAACTGCTTCTTTACATCCGGAATCAGTTCATAAAGGAACTTTTCCGGCATAAAGGGAATGGTATTTAAAGACCATTTTTTCAGTGCCGGGTCATAGACCTCCGGATAGCTCATGGTGACCAGATGACCGACACACCAGGTTACCACATAATCGGAGGATTCCAGATAGCCATTGCCGGCATTTCCGTTTACTCCTAAGGTTTTGGCAAATTCCTTTGCCACACTTGGTTTCTCCGCAATAAATAACTCTTTTCCCATAAATATTTATTCAGCAGAACTGCCGATATTTCCCTTCTGTACTTCTGCCCAGGCACTGCAGCCAAAGATAATTCCTACAATGGCGATACCTGTAATGCATACATATTTTACGATCTTTGTTACGTTGACTTCTACATGGACACATGTTCCATGTGTCTGATCTGGCTTATTTTTGCACATTTGTATTCAATCCTTTCCTGAGAATGCACCTGATTCTCTGATAGATATTATGATATTGGCTGTTTAGTAACCAAGCTCCTCTCCCACAAGGATTACCTTGATCCTGCCGGGAATTCTGGAAAATCTGGTTACTACTGTCTGGGAGCAGATGCAGTCACTGCTCAGACAGTCAGCACACCTGCCATACTGGGCACATGGAGTTTTCAGTCCGAGGCGCAGCGCATTTGGCGGTGAAGCCATATTATGGACTCTTGCAATGCCGCTGCGGACATCCGGAACGATCTTATTCATACCGGCGATCACAATGACCTGCTGTGGGCCGTGGCAGAGACAGGCAACACGGTTGCCGACTCCGTCTATGTTGACCAGCTCTCCGTCGATCGTAATGGCATTGGAGCTCATAAAATAGACATCGGAGGTAACGATTTTGCCGTACATTTCCCGTTTTTCTTCCGGAGTAACCGCTTCTGCACGGTCAAATAAGGTATAATCGGACTCTTTGAGATCATCTAACAGTCCGATCTCCTGCAGTGTTTCAGAACCGCCCCAGGAAATGGTACATCCGGGCGTCAGAAAACGCTTTGCCTTTGCATTGGCTTCCTCGCGGTCTGTACAATAGTATCCCTCAATTCCTCTGGCATTAAACTTGCCAATCATATTTTCTGCGATATTTTCATAGTATTCCTGTTTGTAGGACATAGTAACTTACCCCCTTGCATCAAATGATAAAAGCACAGGCACCTTTGAAAGAAAAAGGTGCCCCGTCTGCTTTCCTGTGAGTTGTTACGCAGGATTTTATGAAAGTGGTCTTAACCACTTGTTATTGCTTATTCTGCCATATGGGTCAGAATAAGTGATTATTCATATAATGGGTATTTGTCGGTCAGGCTCTTTACGATTGCTGTCGCCTTCTCTTTGTTTGCTTCCGGATCGTTTACCATCAGTGCAATTGCCTCTGCAACCTGATCCATATCATCGGTATTAAAGCCTCTGGTTGTTACAGCGGCTGTACCAAGACGGATACCACTTGTGACAAATGGAGACTGTGGATCGTTTGGAATGGTGTTTTTGTTGCAGGTGATATGTGCCTCATCAAGCCACTTCTCTACTTCCTTACCTGTCAGACCCTTATCTGCAAGATCAACTAACATCAGATGGTTATCGGTACCGCCAGATACAATCTTAAGACCACGGCTCTGAAGACCCTTGGCCAATGCCTGGGCATTATCAATGATATTTTTGCCGTATTCCTTAAAGCTTGGATCCAGTGCTTCTTTGAAGCAGACAGCCTTTGCAGCGATAACGTGCATCAGAGGACCACCCTGGATTCCAGGGAACAGAGCCTTATTGAGCTTATGCTCCTCTGCAAACTCCTTGCTGGAAAGGATCATACCTCCACGAGGACCACGAAGAGTCTTGTGGGTTGTGGTCGTGGTAACATGTGCATATGGGATTGGGCTCTCATGATACCCTGCAGCCACAAGACCGGCAATGTGAGCCATATCTACCATCAGGTAAGCACCAACTTCATCAGCGATCTCGCGGAAACGCTTGAAATCAATCTTTCTGGCATATGCGCTGGCACCGGCAACGATCAGCTTTGGCTGGCATTCCTTTGCGATTCTCTCTACCTCATCGTAATCAATGAAGCCGTCATCATTGACACCATAAGGAACACAGTGGAAATATTTGCCGGAAAGGTTCACAGGACTTCCATGTGTCAGATGTCCGCCATGATCCAGATTCATTCCCATAAAGGTATCTCCAGGATTCATCAGGGCAAAAAATACAGTCATATTTGCCTGTGCACCGGAATGAGGCTGTACATTGGCATAAGTGCAGCCAAATAATTCCATGGCTCTGTCTCTGGCAAGATCCTCGACAACATCTACATGCTGGCAGCCGCCATAATAACGCTTTCCGGGATACCCTTCTGCGTATTTATTGGTCAGTGTGCTTCCCATTGCGGACATAACTGCCTTGCTGACAAGATTCTCGGATGCGATCAGCTCGATATTTTCGCGCTGTCTGTTGGTTTCTGCTGTGATCGCTGCTGCAATTTCAGGATCGAAGCTTTCAACGTCTGAAAATGGATACATGTTTACTCCTCCTTGTTTATGTCAAAATTTTAGTTGCTAATATCAGGTGTCGGGTTATGAAAATAACTCAGACATATTATTTGGCATCATCAATGGCTTTTCCAATATCATGACGCATATATTTGTTTTCAAAGGAAATCCACTCGGTTGCCTCGTAGGCATTTTTGCGGGCTTCCTTTAAATCTTTGCCCTTGGCTGTGACACCGAGAACACGACCGCCGTTTGTCACAATCCCCTCATCGGTCAGCTTGGTGCCGGCATGGAATACATAATAACCATCCTTGCCATCAAATTTTTCCAGTCCGGAAATAAGCTTGCCTTTCTCATAATGCTCCGGATATCCATCGGAAGCAAGAACGACACAGACAGCGGCATTATCTTCAAACTGCAGATCAATCTGATCCAGCTTGCCGTCAATACATGCATCGATCACGTCAATGATGTCATTTTTCATACGTGGAAGAACAACCTGGGCCTCCGGATCTCCAAAACGTGCATTGTACTCTAAGACCTTTGGACCGTCGGCGGTCATCATCAGACCAACGAAAAGAATACCGACAAAATCTCTGCCCTCTGCTTTCATGGCATCCATGGTTGGCTGGTAGATCTTCTCCTCGCAAAACTGCTGAATCTCCTCGGTATAGAACGGACTTGGAGAAAATGTTCCCATACCACCGGTATTTAAGCCCTGATCCCCATCCTTTGCACGCTTGTGATCCTGTGCACTTGTCATAGGCTTGATATGGGTACCGTCACAGAAACAGAGAACGGAAGCCTCACGGCCGACCATAAAGTCCTCGATCACGACAGTATCACCGGCATCACCGAACTGTTTGTCAAGCATCAAAGTAGCAATACCAGCCTCTGCTTCTTCCAGATTCTGACAGATCAGTACACCCTTTCCAAGAGCAAGTCCATCAGCCTTTAATACGATTGGAAAATTGCATCCTCCCAGATAGAGGAGAGCTTCTTCCGGAGAATGAAATGTCTCATAGTGACAGGTAGGAATATTATATTTCTTCATGAGATCCTTTGAAAAGCTCTTGGAGCCTTCAATGATCGCTGCATTTTTGCGGGGACCAAAGACACGTAAGCCTCGCTCCTCGAAAACATCAACAATACCGCCAACTAATGGATCATCCATACCGATAATTGTCAGATCAATCTGATTTTTCTCGGCAAAGTCAGCCAGTTTATCAAACTCCATTGCAGTGATGTCAACGCATTCTGCAATCTGGGCGATTCCGCCATTGCCCGGAGCACAGTAAATCTTATCGACTCTTTTGCTCTGAGACACGCTCCATGCGATCGCATGCTCACGTCCACCGCTTCCTACGATTAATACTTTCATGTTTATGCCTCCATTCCGCCGCTCTCTGCGGCGTCATAAATTTACGCTGTGATGTATTAAAGATCCATTACTCACTAATGTGTGCAATTCCGTCTTTTACAGTTACTTTACCGGCACCGATCAGATCGATCGCCTTTGGAAGGATCTTCCATTCGGCCTGTTCCATGACTCTTCTCTGCAGGATCTCAGGGGTATCTCCCTCCTGAACCTCTACTGCCTTCTGAAGAAGTATCGGACCATGATCTGCTTTTTCATCGACGAAGTGAACCGTGGCACCGGTTACTTTATTGCCCATTGCCAGAACACTTTCATGAACCTTTAATCCATAATATCCCATTCCACAGTGTGCCGGGATCAGGGAAGGATGGATATTAATGATACGATTATGATATTTCTCGATCATCCTTGCAGGTACGATCACCAGATAACCGGCAAGTACCACCAGATCAACATTATATTCTTCTAATGTATCTAACATGGCATCTGCGAAGGAATCTCTTGATTCATATGACTTGGGGCTGATACATCTAGCCGGAATTCCTGCCTTAGATGCACGCTCCAGCGCATATGCATTTTCCTTGTTGCTGATCACTACAGCAATCTCTGTATTGCGGATCGTGCCATCTGATACGGCGTCAATGATCGCCTGGAGATTTGTTCCTCCGCCGGATACGCATACTGCAATCTTTTGCATAGTTTCCTCCATTATTGACTGCCCGTCGCAGCAATGACGCAGTGGGCAGCGATATCATAAATAATAATTATACTAAATCAATGCCCTTTTCGCCCTCAGTGATCTCGCCGATAATATAAGCATTCTGTCCGGACTTCTTAACAAGCTCGACGGTCTTGTCTGCGTCAGCAGCATCCACTGCAAGAAGCATACCAATACCCATATTGTATGTATTGTACATCATTTCCTTTGCAATATCTCCGTCCTTTGCAAGCATGGAGAAGATTGGAGGGATCGGATAGCTGTCTGCCTTTACCTTGGCACGTACGCCATCGTGAAGCATTCTTGGAATATTCTCATAGAATCCGCCACCGGTAATATGGCTGCAGCCTTTTATGGTTACACCGCCATCTTTTACGCTCTTTAATGCTTTAACATAGATAATGGTTGGCGTCAGAATGGTCTCACCCAGCGTCTTGCCGCCGAGACATTCATAAGAACGGTTCAGATTGTCCCTGTTGATATCAAATACTTTACGCACCAGAGAATAACCATTGCTGTGAATACCGGAGGATGCGATACCTACCAGTACATCACCCTTTGCAATGCTCTTTCCGGTGATCATTTTGTCTCTGTCTACGATTCCTACGGCAAAACCGGCAAGATCATACTCATCTATCGGATAAAATCCGGGCATCTCTGCTGTCTCACCACCGATCAGTGCTGCATCCGACTGACGACAGCCCTCAGCAACACCACTGACGATCTGTGCGATCTTCTCTGGTTCATTTTTGCCACAGGCAATATAATCTAAGAAAAATAATGGCTCTCCACCGGCACATGCAATGTCATTTACACACATTGCCACGCAGTCGATGCCGATCGTGTCGTGCTTGTCCAACTCAAAGGCAATTTTTAACTTGGTTCCTACTCCGTCTGTACCGGAAACCAGGGTTGGATGCTCCATCCCCTTAAAACTATCCAGGGAAAATGCCCCTGAAAATCCACCAATATCTGTCAGCACCTCGTTTCTCATCGTGCTGGCAACATGCTTTTTCATAAGTTCTACTGCCTTATAGCCCGCCTCAATGTCAACGCCTGCATTCTTGTAGTCCATGATAAGCCTCCTCTATTTGTATTTATATCTTCACTTAATCAAAGATATTTTCATTGTAGCACAAAGCAAATTGTTTGTCATTTGTTTTTTGAAATCTGATTGTCCTGATTGTCCAGATAGCCTGTCACACACGGTTTTCCGTTCCGGAGGATAACGGATAAGGCTCCTTTTTCATCGGTTCGCTGAATCTCTGCTCCGGTGTCTGCCAGACGATCAAGAAGCTCCCGGTGGGGATGACCGTACCGGTTCTTTCTGCCACATGAGATCAGGGCATATTCCGGCTTAAGAATATCGAGAAGTTCTTCACCGGTGGAATTTTTCGAGCCATGATGTGCCACCTTCAGGACAGTGTAATGTTCTGGAATATGATAGGACTGTCTTAAAGGAGATGAACTGACAATTCGCTGAAGCGCTTCCTCTCCTGCTCCTTCCAGATCTCCGGTAAACAGACATGAAAAGTCCTGATACTGCATACTAAGTGCGATGGATTCTGCATTGGCTGAGTCAAAGGAGCTGCCTGCTGATGGATTCAGACAGAAAAAGGAAACACCGCCGGATCGGAAATAACTCCCGGTGGACAAATACCGGACCGGAATATGTTTTTGTTTTGCTGCTTTACGAAGCAAAACATAGCCGCTCTGTTTTTTGTCTGCGACATCCGGCAGAAGAAGCTGTCGGATCTTATACCCGTCACCACTCAGTTTTAACAGCTCCTCCAGACCGTTAATATGATCCTCGTCTGCATGGGTTGCAATCAGATAATCGATCTGTCGGATTCCTTTTGATTTAAGAAATGGAAGGATGCGGTATTTTCCCACCTGCTTTTCACTGGTACTTCCGCCATCGATCAGAATATCCTGATGTGCCGGTGTGTGAAGGTATATGCCATCTCCCTGACCCACATCAAGCATGGTCATCTCAAATGTGCCGGAGGGAATATGCACGATAAATATAATACAGAGGACAGGTAATACTTTTCCGATATATTTTAGTTTTTTTCTGTTTTTTTCAGGTTGTAAAGGCAGCCTTTGATATTCTGCCTCGTCAATTTTGTAGAGAAGATACATAAGACAAAGCAGGACAAGGATCAGCATCAGGTAATATAACAGAAGCTGCCACCAAACCGGACGGCCAAAGATCTGCATATGGCCCGGCAGCTTTTGAAAGATCAGACAGATCTGTTCATAAAGTTTTAGCAGCCAGAAGGCATTGGAGAGAATAAATTTTGCTGCTGGTAAACAGATACAGCCAATGACCCCTCCCACAAAGGAAAAAACCACCAGAAGGGATGACAAAGGGATGACAAAGAGATTGATCACGATGCCGTACAGAGGGATTTCAAAGAAGAAATATAAAACAACAGGAAGTGTAGTCAGTTGAACAGAACTGCTTACCAAAAGCATTTGTCCTATCTTCTGCCCCTGTTGCCGGCAAAAGATCCGGAATCTGCCGGTGCGTTTATTGGCGAGGAGTTCCCTGTCAAGATGATGTAATCTCCGGCGTTTGCGTCGTTTGGCCCACGGATCCCCAAACCACACCTGCTCCAGTACAGGTAGTACCAGATAAATCCCAGCCATTGCGCCAAAAGAAAGAAGAAAGCTGCATGAAAAAAGTGCGAAAGGTTTTTGCAGTAAAATGATCACGGCAGCCAAAGCAAGAGCGTTTTTGCCGTCATAAGTCCGCTCGAACAGATCAGCAGCAAGCAAAAGGATCATCATAATGACAGCCCGGCTGGTAGAGATACTGAAATCTGTCATCTGGCCATAAGAAGCGACCAGAAGGATGCATACAGGGATGGCGCTTTTTTCCGGAACATAAAGTTTTTTGAGGAGCTTTCGCAGAGCCATACCAAGGATCGACACATGAAGTCCCGTCTAGGGTTTTACCCTGTCAATAATATAGCGAGTTCTTTCTTATTTATAAT
>ERZ779865.205-NODE-205-length-54891-cov-7.092749_pt1 | contig 54891 bp, 39 predicted proteins | sample MGYA00433088_ERZ779865 | MGnify/ENA primary metagenome ERZ779865 (study PRJEB29588, sample SAMEA2151703) | human gut metagenome | biome: human gut; feature: human-associated habitat; material: faeces | place: Denmark | collected 2008/2010 ... | reverse complement strand
GATGTCTATGCCTCCCACGCCTATGAGACGGTCGCCGCATACGTCACAAATAATGTCGTATCCGGTTTCTCCGTGATAATCATCATAAGGGTAAAATTCCATATCAAGCATTTCTGTTAGTCTCCTTTTCCAATTTGTCCAGAGTGCCGTCTAAATACAGACACATCGCTTCAATTACAATCACGTTCATTACAGTATCAAGCTCATCAAACGATATGTCTGACTGCTTATCTTTACGCTGACCAGCCGTTTTCTGTGTCATGAGCTGTCGCAACACCTCACAGTGTTCTCGCAGACACGACACATTCGCACGTTGTTTGCCCATTTGCAGGAATGCCCACATCGTATCAAATGAATCCCGTTTTACTCTATCCTTATCCATTACACACCGCCTTATCTTTTGTACCAGTCACCGATTTTGTATCTGTCGTATTCGTCCTTTGTTACCGAGAACGAATAGCGAACTGATTTGTCACCCTTTTCTCCGGCAATCGTAAAACGGTAAGTGGAAGGATAATAGCTACCGTCGATAAAACGAGCAGGACTGAACTGCTTGTCAACAATAATCCCTTCAGAAAGACGGTTTGCCTCATTAATTACCATTCCCGCAATGACTGCTCCGATTAGAATAATCACGGCGAAAATAATCAATACGGTAATAAATTCAGTTATGTGAAATTCTGACCTCATATTTCCTCCATCAGTTAATCCATTTTACGATAGTGTCTCCGTGGAATCCCTTAACCCATATGTACCAAGCATAACAGATTGCGTTTGATTTACTGTATTTCTCGAAATCTCCGTTCATCGCGCAACGTAGCCGCCCGGAACTGACATATATGGTTTTAGATGGATACTTTTTAAATAATTCACGCCGAGATTTACCTTCAAGGAACTGTATTTTGAGGAACATTGCGACCTTGCAGCCATCGGTTGAGATGTCGAGCGCGTGTTCCACAAACTCTTTTGCAAGAGAATACGGTGGATTTGTCACGATATCCATCCCCTGAATGGGGGGGGGAACGGTTGAAAGAAAGTCAATCCTCTCGCCGCAACCCCGGTCAATGAGGTCAGAAGCGTACACCATGTACCCCGCCTTTTCAAATTCTTTTACAAGATGTCCTTCTCCGCAGGCACATTCCCATATTATCGGAGAAAATTGTTCAACCTCTGTAAGAAGCTTTACGGCTTTAGGCTCTGTCGCATAATAGTCATGACTCTCTCGCTCATTCTGCGCATAATTACGTGCGCCGAGAATTGCATGAGCAGAGCGGCTGTTTCCGGTCCAGTCTTTCATTTCTGCCTCATTTTTGCTTCACATTTCGGGCATACCTGCAATCCTTCGGGAATAATCCCGCCGCAATTTTTATGATTCATCAATTGTTAATCGTCAATTACTTAACGACAACCTTGAAGCTTTCGCCGTCAACTGATACGACTACGATACCAGCCGGAGCAGTGATCTGAGCGTTGTCTGAAGAAACTACTTCGTTAGCAACAACCTTACCTAAGATTGTACTTACGATTACGTTCTTACCTTCAGCACCCTTAACAACTACTGCACCGTTTGTACCGGCTACTACTACATTACCAGCTGAGATTGCTTCGTTAGCGGTAGCTTCTTTGTCGCTAGCTTCCATTGTGAAGTGTTCTGCTTGGTCTAAGTACGGAGTAACAACCAAGTTGCCATTATGCCATCTCAGATAACCTCTTGAAGCGTCTTCTGTATTAACTACAGTCTGCCACATGCCATTCTTATAAATAGATTGTTTAGCAGCAGATTCACCAACTTCAATAACAAATTCATTGTTAGTTTCATTGATCATCTTGAATGCAAACTTAGCAAAGTGAGGAGCCGCATTTCCTACTTCAGACTTAGCAATAACCTTACCAGCTTCGTCAGTAATATACAATGTATCATTCTGGTGATAACCTGAAACGAATGCCAATTTGCTTTCGTAGTCGTATTCAAACTTATTGTTATGAACATTTGTATTGGCATCAGCAGAATCGCGCATATTTACCAAGAAGCGACCTTCAGTAAATACTGTACGTGGATGTTCGTGATTTGGATTACCACAATCGTCAATAGAATCTACACGATTGATATTTACACCCAACAGATATTCATAACGATAGTTACCTTCACGGTTTACATAAGCTGTATCAACATACAATGTAGGATTAATATCTGTATAAGCCTTGATATTGTCAATACCTGCAAATTCACCCTTTTCATAAATTACTTCGTCATTGTTCTCTACACGAGAGATAACAATCTTCTGACCTTGTTCCATCTTCTTGTAAGTAGGAGCAGCGGCTTCTTTGATTACGAACAGATCATTTGAAGTTGCCTCATACAAATCGACATCTTTCAATACACCTGTAGCAGAAGTCGTTCCGCCGATGATCTTCCAATCAGACAAAGAAAGAGACTTAGCATAATCGTTATAAACATCCTCTTTTCTTGACATTCCATCCATCCAATTAACTACATAATAAGAAGTAACAGGATATACACCATAAACCGGAACCAAATTAACAGTGCTGTCACCTACTAATTTCAAAGCGATGCGAGTTGCTTGTGTTTCAGAAGGACAGTAATAGTAAGCATTTGCTTCTTCTTCAGCATCACTTGAACCCATCATGTATTCATCTGTATCTGTATTCTTTAAGATATATGTACAGATTTCCAATACAGTATTCGGGTCATAATACTTGTAAGAACCATCTACATTTTTAGAGGTTTTATCATCTGTTTTAACCCACTTATTATCTTTCCAATATTTAATCGTAGCAGGTACTTTTACGGTATCAGCAACCAAAGCCTTTTGAGCTCCGGCAGCATCTAACAATTTGACTGTCGGAATTTCGATACGCCATTCAGTTGCGTCTTCACGATCCAAACCGATACGATGCTTGTCATTATGATTTTCCACTACATACAAGAATGATTCATCCAACAAGTTCATCGCTACAGTGTAAGTATTGTTGTTTAAATCTGCAGCAGAGTAACGTCTGAATCCATCAGAAGACTTATAAGTAGTAACCGGTTTGATTGCCAATGTATCCATATGGTTACCATCCAAGTATGCAAATTCAGTTGAACTGATCTTGTACAATTTATCAGAATCTAACCATGGGGTAGTCTCACCTGTTTCGCGGTTTGTAAAGTCATACCTCTCAGTATCTTCATTGTAAGAAATAGCGAACTGTCCTTCCGGTCTGTTAATGTCTGTCTTCGTAGCAGCTACATAATCAATAGCACCATTTTCATTCAAGCCTAATACTTGATCCTTATGTTCTGCATATTTAGCCTTATTCAGGACTTCTACTGTATAGTAAGCTGGCTGATTCAACCATTCTTTAGCAACTACCAAAGTACCCTTGTTCAGTTCGATTGTTACATCAAGCAATCCAGCTCCATCTTTAGCGACCAATGTAGGAACTCTTTTATCCAAATAAGCTCCTAACTCAATAGAACGTCCAGCATCTGTTAAAGCATGAATAGCAGTAATGTTTACACTCGAAGAATTCTCAATTGCTGTTCCCGGCTCATAATCAAAATAGAAACGAGTTGCATAAATCCGTTTTGCAGGATCCTGTTGTGCCTGATCCAATGCATATTCATGCGGTGTAATCGTTGTCAACGGATAAACGTGGTTAGTTTCTCCTTCAGACAAGCGATCATCTTCATCCATGTTTACAGCCAAGATATTGCCTTCTTCATTTACCAGCATGAATTCTTTATCATATTCAGACGTTGCTTTGTTATAAGTAACTTTTTCCGGCGTATATACAACCCTCTCCATCGGTGTTAACTTGCCTTCAAAGATGCTTGTCAAATCTGTCTGACCTACTTCATCTTTCAAATAAGTAATATCCAAAGTAAAGTATTCACCATAACGATTCAACAATGTTGCTGCATTGACACGAGCCACATCAATTGCTCCTAAACCAAAATAAGTAGCTTCATGAGCATCTGTATTTGCAACCAATGCGTTACCTTCAACAGCAACATATTTGTCTCCGGCTCTTAAAATAACAATACCCTCTTTCGGAAGCGTATATTTTCCTGCATCGTCGCCTGTACCCCACGTAACATCATCAACTGTTACATACTCGTCACCTACTGTCAAATAATTTCCATCGGCATCTTTAAAACGCAATTCATATTTACCTTTAGAAATTTCTTTTGCATCTAATGACCAAACAGTTTCAACAGCATCGCTAGGATCGTACTTAACCAATTCATTAGCTGCATTTACAACCAAACTGTTTTCAGAAGTGTATAATACAACTTTTGAGGCATCTTGATCTGCGGCACCGTTAAAGAAAATACTACTAAACGGAGGCAATACAGAAGAAGAAGTAATAGAAACAGATGCGGAATTATCACCTGCAGTCAAAACTGTATTTTCGAAAGCAACAGTTTGTGGCTGATCAGTAGTATCCAACTCACCTTTATCATTAACTGTCAGATAAATGCCTGCATAGTATGCACTCTCTAAAGCATCACCTGATTTTTTCCAAACATAAGAAGTTTTATCCTCTAATTTAAGGAACTCTTCAGCAGCGATTGGTTTCAAATAAGCACCCTCAGCAATAGCTTTAGTAGCATAAGGAGTTTCACTGTAGCCTACATACTTGCCATCGCTATCCAATACAAAAATAGCACCGCTGATTTCATCCAATTGGGTTGAACCCTCAACAAGACTATTTTCTGCTACTGTATTTTCTTGTAAATAAAAGGCGAATTTTTTAGAACCTTTACCGGCAGTACGGCTTTTATCATAAGATGCACCAGTGCCGTATACATAAACTGTATCACCATCAACAGTCAATGCTCCATCAGCAGGATTGTAAGTAAACTTCACAGCTCCATTGGCATCATTCGTGTACAAATCACCATTTCCTCCGTTTCGAATGGCATTTGTAGTAGCTTTTAATTGGAAACCACCATCAACTTTTGCCAATGTCCAAATGGAAGCATTTCCAGTTACTTCTCCACTTTTCATAAATTCAGGAGCACTATAAGAACCTGTCCCAGTAGCAAGCGGATAGGCTTGTGTGCCTTCCGTCATAATAGAGTCCCCTTTACTAGTAACGGCAACCACCTTATATTTGGCGCCATTTGCCAACTGCGAAGCTTTTGTAACTTGTACGTCATCAGCAATAGCAGCCAAAGAACCACCAAGCAAAAAGCCTGCACAAAGCGTAAGTACTTTTTTGTTCATAATCATAAAAATTAATTGTTAATAAAATAGAGTTTCAAACTTTTCAACAACTAATTTTACGAAGGGGAGAACAAACCCGGCTTTGGTTATTCCGTTAAGGAACGGACATAAAAAAAGCACGGGCTCGTCGTCTATTACTTAATTGAAGGCTCTGGTAAGCCCGTATGGTAATAATAGAACGAAAAGCCCGCGCCTATACGATATAATACAATCCACCCCTTAAAATGGTAGACACTTTTATACGTAGTCAGCGCAAGCATTTACTGTCCATTATTCCACCATACTAAAAATTTACCAGATTTTCAATTAGGAATAATCTTCGTAAAATGCTTGCAATATATCATTGATTCCTCCTGTTGCGAACCGCTGTTCGCTATGGAATCACTGCAAAGATAAAGAGGTTTTCTGAATCAACAAGAAAAAACTTGTATTATTTTCCAAAATATATGGATTATAGGACGAAACGATTGGATTTATAACACAAAAGCTCTCTTTTCATGTACATGAATAAAAGCCGGCATGTTTTCATAATCCATCCATTTCTCAATCATACTTCTCCCTATCAGATTTATTTTTATACCCTTCACACACGCCCTTATTCATCTCATATTCTGTCATTTCCTGTGAAGGGTGTGAAAGATCATGTCCGTTCTTTTGCCTTGATGCAAAAGAGCCAAAAATCAATTGATTTTATAGGTTCTTGATTTCCTCGTCGGATAAGCCAGTACCCAATTTAATCTGTTCAAAAGAGAAATCATTCTGTTTCATCAGATGGGCAACTTCTAATAAGCCTTCCTTCCGGCCTTCCATTCGACCTTTCTTCAAGCCTCTTTCTTCTCCAATCAGGATTCCTTCTTTCCTTGCCGAAGTAACGGCATAATCCATTACATTTTCATTGTCACGATATACCTTAAGGCAGGCTTCATATTCAGCACGTTCTTTCTTGTTGGCATTAACAATCTTCTCCAATTCGTTCAGCCTTGCCAAAAGTTTGTTTTGTTCCTCAAATAGTTCTTCACCTTCCGCCGGTTCAAACAAAGGATCTTTGAGCTGCCTCAAATAAAGCGCATGCGAATAACAATCGCGAAATATATCCCAACCCCGTTGATATTCTTTTTGCTCCTTTTCATTACTCGTAACAATCGGCTCCAACTCCTTAAGTCGAGCCCGGAGCTTACTTTGTCCTGGCAATTCTATTTTCTTCATAAGTGTAGTAAATAGATATATTACAAATTCTGTATTTCCTCGTCAGACAGGCCCGTAACCAATTTAATTTGTTCAAAAGAAAATCCATTTTGTTTCATCAGATGGGCAGCTTCTAATAAACCTTCTACCCGGCCTTCCATTCGTCCTTTCTTCAAGCCTCTTTCTTCACCAATCAGGATTCCTTCCTCCCTGGCCAAAGTAGCGGCATAGTCCATTACATTCTTATTTTCACGATATGCTCTCAGGCTGGCTTCATACTCAGCCCGTTCATCCTTGCTCAAGTTGTCTATACGCGCCACCTCTTCCAAACGGGTAAATGCCGTGTTCTGTTCTTGTTCCAACTGTTCCATATTCTTCATATTATATAACCAATAATCCAGTGGTATCTCGCATTCCTTTTATAAATTCTTGATTTCTTCATCGGTCAGACCTGTACATAATTTGATTTGTTCAAAAGAAATACCATTCTGTTTCATCAGACGGGCAGTTGTCAATACACCTTTCTTTATGCCTCTCTCCTCACCAATTGCTATTCCTTCTGCTTTACCTATTTCAATTCCTTCATTTCTTGCCGTTGTAACAGCATAGTCCATAACATTTTCATTATCCCGGTATATTTTCAGGGCAGCCTCGTATTCTGCCCGTTCCTTCTTGTTCATATTGGCGATACGCGCCAACTCTTCCAAGCGGTTAAACAAGGCTTTCTGACCTTTAAATGATAAATGTTCCAACTGTTCCATATGTTTCAAATTATACAACCAGTAATCTAACGGGGTCTTACATTCCGATTCCGTTTTGTTGAATAATGGAAATTCGATGAAGATTTCCCGGAAATTCCGACTCTTCTGTTCGCCCGTTTCACGGTCGGCTATCACCAGATCAGTTCGGACTTTATCCGTTTTGCCTGACCGGAAATTCAGCAGGAAGATTCCATAAACCGGTACGAGTTCAAACTCCCAAGATTCACCTTTCTTTCCTTGTGAGACGATCGTACGACAAAGATAATACAATGCCCGTTCATAAAAATAAGTTTGCCGGGCATTTTGCAGTTCAACGATAAAAGTTGTCCCGTCCTGATCCCTGCATAATAAGTCAAAAACGATACCCCGACCGTCTGTTGTCTCACCCGGATCTTCCTTATCCATATAAGAAAGGTCTTCTACATGGTGCTCACCTTCCAACAAATCATTGATTAACTCGATTAACAACTCCTTGCTCGATTCCTGTCCGAACAGAATCTTGAAACCACGATCCACAAACGGATTGATAAATACGCTTTTTCTCATAGAAAAGGTCTTTTTAATGTGTTTTGCCCCAATAGCGGGATAGGCAAATTTAGAAATAAATAAGAAATAAGCAAGCAAAATAAGAATTCATTTTCACAAAAACACCCGATTTCGAGTATTTCCAAAAACCGGTGTCTTTTCATCAAAAGCCGGCGTAAATTGATAAATTCCCGGCGTGTTTTGATCAGAACATAGGCATGAATTTGGAAAAAGATACCGACCTTTTTCTGCGAAATAAACGAGAGCCGTCAGCAATTCTCGTTGGATTGATTTCCGATTCTCGTTTGTATCAACAAGATTTTCTACCTATATAATAACCCCTAATCTGATTTTGTTTTTCACCCTTCACACACGCCTCTATTCCTCTCATAATCTGTCATTTCCTGTGAAGGATGTGAAGGCACTTCCTTTACGCCTACTGGAAGCGCAGCACGCTACGCCTCTACTCGTCTATTCGTCCTTGAATCACAAGAACTAACAGATATACAAGCACACAGATAAATCATGAAAGATCATATTTTGAATTTATCAGCAGATGGAATCCACCAGACAAACGCCTACGCCCTTAAGTACTTTGATCTGGATTCGCATATCTTGCGAAAGATATTTTCTCAGTTTGGTCAGGAAAACGTCCAGGCTGCGAGAAGAATAAAAATCGGCTGTGCCCCAGACGGACGAAAGGATTTCATCACGGCTAACGGTCTGTCCTTTTCGCCGGCACAACATCTCTAAGATCAGATTCTCCTTGTGCGTCAAAGACTGCTGTTCGTCCTGATAACACAACTTGCTTTGTGCCGGATAAAAACGATAAGTTCCGATGGAATAAACACTTTCGGTACTTTCATTCTCTGAAAGCGATGTGACAGCCGAAGCCTGTTTCAACTTGATCAATGCCTGAATATGAGCATCCAGCTCTTCCGGTAGAAAAGGTTTCTTGAGATATAAATCGGCTCCTGAATGATAACCTTGAATTACATCTTTGGCCTGGGTACGACCGGAGATGAACACAATCGCCAGACGAGGATATTGTTCCCGAATTTGCTGAACCATGGTTATACCATCCAAAACAGGCATCTCGATATCGGAAATGATCACATCAAACATCGCTTGAGCCAGCTTTTCCAACCCTTCTTTCCCGTTCGAAGCCGTGACGACTTCATAGCCGCCGATCATTTGTTCCAAACTGCTTTGGATAATGAAACTGAAATTCTTATCGTCTTCTACTAATAATATCCGAATCATAACCTATACTTTATCCGGCAAGACCAGTACAAACTCGCTGTATTTTCCTTCAACACTATCGACATGTACGGAACCATCCATCGCCGTAATGACTTTATATACGTAATTCAATCCCAAACCGAAACCGGCTATCCGCTTGTCTTTCTTCTCTTCCAGACCGCCTCGCTGGAATTTCTCGAAGATATGCTTCTGCTGTTGTCTGGAAATACCCCAACCGTTATCCCAGACCTTGATAACGACATACCCATTTTCCCGACAAGCCGATAATCGGATCTGCACCTCTTCATGGGAATACTTGAGAGAATTGTCTATCAGATTGCTGACTGCTTCCTTCAAATATGCTTCATCAGTCATCACTTCCAAAGCCTCCGGACAGTCAATCTGAAAATCAACTACTTTCTTGGCTTTCACTTTGTACTTGCAGACCAGTTCATCCAAAAGCGGATAGATATGAACGGGAGCCAAAGTCAGCTTCAGATTCGACTGTTCCAATTTGGCAATAGTCAGAATCCGTTCCGATAGTTGCAGCAAATGTCCGCTTTCTTCGTTCAAGATCGAGAAATACTGCCGCTTCAATTCAGGCTTATTATCCAAGGCTCCGCTTTCCAACGTATGACCGGCCATCGTGATTGTATTGATCGGCGTCTTCATATCATGAATCATGGCATAGGTAAAGTCCTGTCGCAAGCGGGCAATCTTATTCTGACGTAAAATAATTTTCACCTGATATAAAAGACAAACTACCACCAAGATGATCAGGTAAACCGTTGCGATCAGCGAAATTCCCATCTGCCGGCATATCGCCCAATACGGATTAACGATACGGGCCTGGACCAACGTAGTTTTTCCTTCATCCAGAAAAACCGGCTGCGTTTCGATATGCTTGAAAGACAAAAGCGAGGAAGAAGCATTCACCGAACGGGCCGAATCGAGCACCTGACTGTGAACCTGAACATAAATGCCTTCACCGGCTAGTGCTTCTGTAAAGATAGAATCCAACGCCGAGGCAGAAAAAGTAGATTGATAAACCGAATCGGCATAATGATTAAAGGCGACAATCAGCCGGCTGACAAGTTCCGGTCCGCTGGCTTCCTCAATATTGGCCGTTTCCTCCAGGTGGATCGTAAGCTCCGCATCCTCCGAATTTGAAGCTTGATTCAGGCGATCGGCCACCTCATCCAGTACAGATTTGGGAAATAAACGAGAACAAGCCTGCCGAATTTTCCCATCAATCAAGTGATAAGTATTTACCAGCCACAAGCTTTGTACAGCCACGATAGCAATCAATCCTAAAAAGGTCAATATTTTAATGTACTTCTGAGGCATACAGATCATTTGCTTCTTGTATCGCAAAGGTATAACAATTCCTTAACAATCGACATACCAATAACAATTAAATAACAAAACCATAACAACCCGATAACCTATTTCCGAGATAAAAGGACGTTCCTTTGCATCAGAAACAAAAATGATAACAAAATGACAAAGTACACAAAACAAATAGGAATGATCATAAGTCTGATGACTTGTACCAGTCTGCCGTTGATGGCACAGGAAGTGAAAGGAAGAGTTATGGATGAAGCGCAACAACCCGTCGAGGCTGCAACTGTCATCATGCAAACGCCCGATTCGATCTTTATCGATGCCGTTATCACCGATTCCCTGGGTTATTTTACCTTCCCCAAAGAGCCTACGTGTTATCGACTGGTTTTTCAACATCTCCTGTTCAAAACCTTTGAGAAGGAAAATTGTGGTCCGGATGCCGGGATTATTACTTTACAAGGACAAGACTATACGTTGAACGAAGTCGTAGTAAGCGGAGAACGTCCTTTGGTTAAGGCAGATAAAGGAACATTAGTCTATGATGCCCAAGTTTTGTCCGAGCGGACAACAGCCCGTAATGCCTACGAATCTCTGTTGCGTTTGCCCGGTATCATCGAACAAAACGAAGAATTGTTATTAACCGGTGCAAAAGATATGAACATACTTATTAACGGAAAACCCTCATCTATGAACCAGGACCAGTTAATAACCTTGTTGAAAAGTACACCGGCTTCACAGGTAAAGCAAATTGAAGTCATGTACAACGCACCTGCCAAATACCGGGTAAGAGGAGCTGCCGTCAATATTGTATTAGCCAACGAGAAATCACCAGATCCTTTTTGGAAAGGCGAAGTTAGCGGGAATTACCAACAACTGGTCCACGCCAACGGTAGTGGAAACATCAACCTGTCGTATGCCGGAAAAAAGTTATCGGCCGATATCAACTATTCTGCCGGATATGAACACAGCGATAGTAAAATGCAAATAGATTCGCATCATACCCTGCCAGATAAGGTTTATTCCATTCAACAGCTGAATGAAACAGAAGCAAAACACGGACAGCATAACGTCCGCTTCGGACTGGATTATCAAATATCGGAAGGAAACAGTTTACATTCAGCTTATACAGGAGCATTTAAAACTCATGGCAAAACGACAACCCGTTCAAACGGCAACTATTCAGATTCGGAGAGTTTTCGGACATCTCAGGAACAAATGCACAACATCAACTTAGATTATACCGCAGCTTTCGGTCTGAACGTTGGATTGGATTATACTCATTTCAACAGTCCCTCCGCACAAGACTTTACCAATGATCTAAATACCGAGAAACAACACTTCCTGGTAGATGAAAAACAAACCATAGACCGCTGGAATGTTTATGCCGGACAAAACCATGAATTGCCTCGAGGCTGGGGACTAAATTATGGCATCAATTTTACCTTCGCCCAGGAAAAAAGCGGACAATTATATCACTTGGATGCAGGAACCGATTTATCAGTTTCGAACACAGATACCCACATGCGGGAAGAAACTTATAATTTCTATGCAGGAACCGAGAAATCCTTTAACGATCAGTTATCCATGTCTTTATCGATAGCCGGAGAATATTATCGGTTGATGGATTATCAACAGTGGGCAGTTTACCCGACTTTTCAACTGAGTTATCAACCGAGTTCTGAACATATCTTTCAACTAGGCTTTTCTTCGGATAAGGCATATCCGAACTATTGGGAACTGCAGGATATCACCAGTTACATCAATGGATATATGAAGCTGAAAGGGAATCCGTACCTGCGTCCTTCAACCGATTATACGGCTTCACTGACTTATATCTTCAAAGGGAAATATATTGCCAATGTTTATTATTCGCATGTAAAAGATTTCTTCTCGCAGTTACCTTACCAAAGTCCGGATGAACTGGCCCTGGTTTACCAGTCCATTAATCTGGATTATGAACAGAATGCAGGTTTGTCGCTGATCATTCCTTTTTCGGTTGGCACCTGGTGGACAGCCCAATGTATGTTCGATGGCTCTTATAACCAGGATGTCTGCGACAAGTATTACAATATCTCCCTGAACCGAAACAACTGGAGAGGCATTGTACAAATGAACAATACATTCCGCCTTTCATCCCGACCGAATCTCCAGTTGGAATATAATCTACTGTACGTTAGTCCGACGCTACAAGGTATCTACGATGTAAGTTCTGTCTGGAAAATGGATCTGGGATTGAAATGGACTTTCGCCAACGACAAGGCCGAACTAAAGATTCAAGGTAACGATCTCTTCAACACCTGTGTTCCGGATGGGAAAATCGATTATAAAGGACAAAAGCTCAACATGAACATGCAGAACATCAACCGCAATCTATCCATCACCTTTACATATAGGTTCAATGGATACAAAGAAAAGAAACATAAGGAAGTTGATAGGTCGAGGTTTGGGTACTAAGAGTCCTAAACAGATATTATCACAATCCATACGTGTGAATTAATTATTTGATTAAATTAGCGAAATTTACAATCATACAGAAAATCTAAAATGCTATCAATAGATAAGATCAGGAAAATGCTTTCTCTTGGGGAGAATAAACAAGTCGAATTTAAGAAATGTACGGATCAAGTTTCAGCTTCCGTATATGAAACGATCTGTTCATTTTTAAATGCAGAAGGTGGATATATTTTCTTAGGTGTGAATGATGATGGTGCAATTATTGGAATAAATCCCAAATGCGCCATTGATATGACCAAAAGTATTATTAATACATTAAATAATCCAGAACAGTTTTTGCCACCAATGCCAATCAATCCGGAAGTAATTGAGATAGACGGAAAGTTGATCATATATATAAATGTGCCTGAGAGCGAACAAGTACATAGGTATAAGAACCGTTTTTACGACCGTTGGGGTGATGCAGACAATGATGTGTCAAAGCAGACTTATTTAGTTAAGAATATATTCATGCGAAAAGAAAAGGAATCTTCGGAGAACGAAGTATTTCCCGATGTAACTATAAATGATATGGACGAAGAATCGTTCAAGATTATGCGTAGCCACATTTCCATCTATAACTCTAATCATCCGTGGCTAAGTATGACAAATGAAGAATTCCTAAAAAGTCTGTTTTGGGGTAAACAACGGGAAACAAACAAAGAAGGATATAAATTAGCAGCCATTCTTTTATTTGGTAAAGAACAGACTATTCTGAATTGTTGTCCGTGGCATCGTACAGATGCCATTTACCGTAGCATGTCTTACGAACGTTTCTTACATCCACTTCCGACTGACCCTGATATTCGTTACAATGATCGGGATATGATATGCGTCAATCTGATTCAGTCATATATCCGTTTGCTTAATTTTGTGCAGCGCAATATGCCAGATAAATTCCGTTTAGCGGATAATGGTATAGACCGTTTGGATTTGCGGGTAATGATATTCAGAGAAGTAATATCGAATACACTTTTGCACCGTGAGTATATCAGTTCATATACTAATAAATTTCTCATATTCCGTGACCGGGTAATAACAGAGAATTGGACAAAACCTTTCCAAACAGGGGATATAAATATAAATGACTGGCGTACCCGTACAAAGAATCCGCTAATAACGAAGGTATTCCGTGAAATGAAATGGGCAGAAGAGCTGGGTTCTGGACAGAAAAATATTCGGAAATATGCTCCGTTATACTTTGAAAACGCTGAGATAGAAATTCATAGTGGAGAAGAGTTTATCTTTTCCATTACCTATCGTGATCCTAAAGAGTTTGAACTTACAGAAGATATACCAACAAGTCGGGACCAAGTCGGGACCAAGTCGGGACCAAGTCAGGACCAAGTCGGCACAAAGTTGACACTAAGTCAGAGAGAAATACAAACAATTCTTGAAGCTTGTATATCTGAAAAGTCACTAATAGAAATTATTACTTTGCTACACTTTAGTAATCGGACTAAATTTAGGAATAAATATATAAACCCTTTGATTGCAGAAGGATTACTAGCAATGACTGTTCCTGACAAACCTAACAGCCGGTTGCAGAAATATTATACCACGGAGAAAGGAAAATCTTTACTAAACAGATAGCCTATTAATAACAAAGGAGTTAAGCCAACAACTTAACTCCTTCTATGCTTTCAGTCGGGATGACTGGATTCGAACCAGCGACCACACGCCCCCCAGACGCGTACTCTAACCGGGCTGAGCTACATCCCGTCTTTTCTTTTGACGGGTGCAAAGGTAGAGATTTTATTCTAAATTCCAAAACTTTCCCGATAAAAATCCATTGCCTCCAAGATCAGATCCTTCCCAACGTGCTGGTTGATACGCACATCTCCTATTTGTCCTAACAAAGTAAAGTTGATGATGCCGCCTTCGTTCTTCTTGTCGTGTGTCATTAGTTCATACAGGCGGTCGTAGTCTTTGCAAGTGAAGAAAAAGGCCGGATAATACGTTTTCAGGTAGCAGATGACCTGACTCAGTTTTTCCTTCGGGAAACCACATACTTTATGCGATAAATATAATTCGCTGACTAAACCGGCTGCTACCGCATGTCCGTGCAACAACGGTTTATTTTGCTGGAAAGACAGACTTTCGTAGGCATGACCTATCGTATGACCGAAATTCAAGGCTTTTCGGATGCCTTTCTCTTTCGGATCCTTCGCCACAATATCTTCCTTGACGGCAACCGACTGTGCCACCAGCTGATTCAGATAGGAATAATTCATCGTATCAATATCATACAGCATGACGGGCAAATAGACGTCCATCGAACTGATCAGTGCGTGCTTGATCATCTCGGCATAACCGGAAAGAATATTGGCACGATCTAACGTGCGGAGGAATTCACAGTCGATAAAGACACATAAAGGCGGATAGAACGAACCGATCTCATTCTTCAATCCGTTGAAGTTAATACCTGTTTTACCGCCAACCGCGGCATCGACAGACGCCATCAATGTGGTTGGTACATTGATCGTCCGAATGCCCCGTTTGAAAGTAGCACCGGCGAAACCGCCCATATCCGTAACCATACCACCACCCAGATTCAACAATACCGAATGACGAGTCGCGCCTTCATTCGACAGCCGCATCCAGATAGACGACAATGATTCTAAATTCTTATGTGTATCTCCGGCTTCAACCGTAATAACCGGAGCATCCTGCAGCAAAGGAATATCTTTTACCAAAGGATAGCACTGCTCCACCGTATGCGTATCGGTCAATACAAACAACTTATCATAATCCAGACCTGCCAGAAAAGCCTGTAGCTCGGCTTTCAAATCCTGACAAATCACTACTTTCTGTTCAGCCATAATCCATTGATTTTATTTTCGGAAACAAAATTAGAAGAAATTCTTCGATTTCGGAGAGGAATAAAAACAAAAACCTTCCTTGTCCTCTCGGATTTGGAAGGTCATAGAACTTTTTATTACACTATTATCATATTAATTTAATAATGTAAAAACACGCTTTCGCCCTCGCGGGTTACTCGTTACAAGTATCTTAAAAAAGATTCATGTGCGTGCAAATTGTAATATATTCGTGTAAATATCAGGAGTCTGAGACTCCTGATATGTTGTTAGTCATAACTTAATTATTTAACAACTACCTTGAAGCTTTCGCCGTCAACTGATACAACTACGATACCAGCCGGAGTAGCAATCTGAGCGTTGTCTGAAGAAACTACTTCGTTAGCAACAACCTTACCAAGGATAGTTGATACGATTACGTTCTTGCCTTCAGCACCCTTAACTACTACTGCACCGTTTGTACCAGCTACTACTACGCTTGCACCTTCAGCACTGATTTCTTCGTTAGCTGTCGGAGTACGAGTTTCGTTTTCATCCATGTTGAATACGTCACCCTTAGCATAACCGTTGTCAACTACTACACAACCGTTAACCCAACGTAAGTAACCTTCTTCAGATGAAGCTTTATAAGCATTCGTTCCATAGTGTTCTGGATCATAATCTTTCCACAAAGTCTGAATCTTGAATTCATCAGAATTCATAGAATCAACATACTTGAATGCAAACTTAGCGACATTGAAGTCTGGTGTACTCATATCAAGTGCTGTTGTGTCACCATTGTTGATTACATACAACTGATCAGCATATCCTTCTTTACCAGATACTTCCTTCAGTACATGGATAGCATCAACGAATGACAACTTAGCACAATAAAGACCTTCTTCTGTTTCGTTGATATACGGATTGTTGTGGATTGAAACCTTCAAGTCAGCAGCCATGATATTTGCAGTATCAATCATGTTGATCAAATAACGACCTGTTTTGTAGATTACTTCTTCAGCATGTTCACACGGTCTTTCAGTTGCAAAACCATGTTCAGGGCAATAGAAGCCTTTGTGTTCCGTTACATTTACACCTAACAGATACTGATAACGTGTATTGTTACCACGGTTTACATAAGCTGTATCTACATACAGAGCCGGATTGATTTCACCAAATTGAACATCATTGTCAATATTCAAGAAGCTCAATGTACGACCTTCTACTACAGACTTAGCGTCACGTTTTTCGTAAACCACCTGTGCTTCGTTTTCTGCACGATAGATCTTCACTGTATCAACACCCAGTTCAGATACCAACTTACGATATTCAGGAGCTGAAACTTCAGTTACAAACATCAAAGAGTTTGCATCCTTAGCATACATACCCATCTGAGACCAAGTACCATTGATAGTTGAATTCTCTTGGAATACTTTCTTTAATGCATAATTAGCTGCTGTTACTGCTTCTACTGCACCATTTTCAAGATTATAGAAATTCTGGTCATCCTTCTCTCCATTACGTGGTGCTAAAACGATATAATTATAAGTACCATCAGCTTTCATCTTTAATGCAAAACGAGCATCAGAACTTACAAAATTATCTTTAGCAGTATTTAACGTTCCCTTATCAAATACTTTCTCTTCATTTAATCCATAAGGACGGCATTCGTAATAATTTAAATTCGTACCATCGTTATATTTTACAAACTCTGCGTTAGAACGATTCTGGAATGCATACGGTAAAATAACCAATGTATCCTGTACAGCATCAATACGACTCTTGGCTGCATTCCATTTCTGCAATGTAGAAACCACCAATACAGAATCAATTTGAGTATCGTATGGTTTATTTGCTACATTTGTGTTCTTTGTTACCAAAGACAAGTTCCACTTAGAAGCTTTTTCTTCTTCTACAGTTGCACCAATCTGATGTGAACCATCATGATTTTCTGCCCAATAAACATTGATATCACCATCAGCAGTCTGACGAGCCTGACCTAAATACCAAGTCTTATTACGCAAATCATTAGCATCGAATACTGCATAACCATCATTCTGGCTATGTTCAGCTACCGGAGTGATTGTGATATAATCACCTTTATCAATACCATAATTATTCGTCAATAAATTATCGACATCAGCTACACGATAATATGATTTACCTACATCTTTACGTAATTCCGTAATAGTTACAGAAACAGATGGGTTCTCACGATTTGTTAAAGTGAAACCAACAATTTTATCTGATTCATACTTAGCAGATACCGCCCACTGTGCCTCTGGAGCCTTTTCATATAAGCCTGAAGCAGTTACATAATCATGTTCATCACTTCCATCTACATTTCTTACAGCCAAACGACCACCTACCTTATAAGCCTCTTGGTTATCTTTATCAGCAGATCCCTTATAATCAATCGTATAGAACTGTCCAGTTAAGAATTCCTTAGGATTAACAATATTGCTTACATCAAAAGATGTGGCAGCCCAATCATTTGCTATTACATTAGGATTATTGTGCAGAGCTAGACTTAAAGCATAGGTATTATTCACACGTGCGTTATAAAAACGATACATTTTAGCACCCATACGAATTTCGACCATCCCAGAACCGTTATCGGCAGACTTGATAACAAACTGATTATAAATCGGATCTGACATTTGTGTAGTCTCATTACCTGCATTTGCAAAATTAACCAATTTAAACTTACCCTTTATTGCATTTGCATCAGAAGTAATATCTTCAGTTCTATCGAAGACAATAAATTTACCATCTTCATTCATTAAATAATAGTCTGCATCACTAGCTGTAGCTTTTGTAGTTCCATCGTGCATAGCTACCAACTTACCAGAAAATACATCAGCATTTGCAATTGTCACATCTTCATCTCTTAATGAAGAAATCAATAAGTTAAATCCATCATTTAAAACAGCATTAACTTTATCTCCAGTCAATTCAGTATTATAGGCAGTTTCAACAGAAACGAACAAAGCTGCACTTGCAATATTTGCTTCATAATCCTGAGCTTTTAATGTAGACCATCCGATAGTTCCACCATTGACTTCTGCATACTGCAAATTGCCATCATTATCTCTTTTAGCAATAGCAAAAATTTCAGTCAATTCTCCTTCTTTTTGAATAGGGACAATTTCCACATATTCATCTAAGCCACTTAGGCTAAATTCTATACCACTATTTGTAACCAAACGACCTTCTTGAAGTGTCCAATAATAATTTGGAGCCTCAGAAACATTTGTTCCATAGCCATCCTGCACACGCTGTACTGCACCGGTTGTTCCATTTACACACAAATATTGCGCAGTTGACTCTGTACCGCCTAACTTACTAACATATGCAATTCTCGCATTATTTGTAAATCCAGCTAAAACATGACCATCTAAATTTACCGCACCTGAATAATCTGGAAGAATTGCAGTTCCAACTTCTACAGCCTTCTCTACATCTGCAGAAGTAGCGCGAGTTTCAACCTGAGTCGGAGTTGCTAGCATTGGTTTTGCGTTACCTGCATATACTGAGAATGCAGAAGATAACAGCAAGCTAGCTACCAAAGTAGAAAACTTTTTGTTCATAATTAAATTAATTTAGTATTAATAATAAGTAATTATATCCTCTTGTGTAATATTCGTCTTTATCAAGTCGGTATAAAACGGTGGTTTAAAACCAACATCAGGGCGACAGAATTAAGGGAAGAAAAGGCTTTGTTGCCCAAAACGGGTTGTTTGTACCATAATTGTTATGTGGTTGATAAGAAAGAGTATATATTTGGAAAAAAATTAGTACGTTTATTTGCTAGTATCAAAAAAGGATTTACCTTTGCAATACGGTAAAGTCGGGAAGAAACCACCGTTTTATTGCTACTCCATTATTTCAAGTCCCATTTATTTTTCATTTAATCAAAAAGAGATTTGCTATATATAATAAGGTATAGGGAAATCTGTTTTCATTCATGCCTATGAATGATTCAAAAGCCGGCGTCTTTTCATGAATTCCCGGCGTGTTTTGATGAAAAGCCGGCGTATATTTTATTAAAAGTAACGAGTATCAAAATCAATCTTCGCTAGATTCGTTTTTGATACTCGTTGGAATTGATTATACCTATATCTGATTTTCTTTTATACCCTTCACACACCTGTTTATCTGTTTCATATTCTGGTTGTTCCTGTGAAGGATGTGAAGGTGTCGTTCTTTTGGCTTAACCCAAGTTGAGTCCGTTCTTTTGGCTTGACCCAAAAGAACCAAAAGTTCAAGGCTGCGTCTGCTGAGCTACTCCGTTTCTTCGTTTCGCTGTGCGCGCCGCAAACTCGCCTCCGGCTCAGACAGCGACGCTCTGGCCGCTCCACTTCGTTCCTTCGCTTAACGCTCACCAGAACGAGGCCGAAACAATTGAAAATTGACGATTGACAATGGACAATTTTTCCTTTTCTCTTTCATTTATCCATGGAACTTACCTTGCAATAGTAGAGGCGTAGCGCTGCTGCGCCTCCTGCCAACGCAACAGGATGTAACGATGAAAAACATAATAACATTTTCACATCCTTCACCATAAATCACAGAGTACAAGACAAATAAGACATTTGTGAAGGATAAAAAAATAACGGCTGACTTCCTCTGAGGGGAAACCAGCCGTTTATTTTGTCACATGGATATTCTATTAATTGAAAATATAGCGAACACCTACCTGGAAGCTCCAGCATTCGTCATAATTTCTATTCAATGAATAAGTTTCTGTAGGAGCATTACCTTCAGCATCTCTCCACAAAGAATAAATTGGTGTGTTATTTTCATTTACACCTTCATATTTCAAGATACGTCCTGAGTTTGAGTTTCGATTCGTTTTTGTTACACCCCAAGCCTTATTCAACATATTACCTACGTTCATAAAGTCAAGACTGATTTGCAATGTATTCTTGGACTTGCCTGCATTCACGGTAAAGTCTTGTGCGATACGGAAGTCAAAACGATGTACCCAAGGAGCACGGGCAGCGTAAGCCTCCGCATATTCACCCTTATGATTCTTCAAATAACCATCTTGATTAACGAAAGCCCAGAAATCAGCCCGATCAGCTTCATTCTTAAACAAGATTTCGCTATCATCTTTCGGGATATACATCAAATCATTGGCAATGTTATCACCATTCATATCGTTTGTATAGCAGAATGAGTTGCCGTAAGGAGAATAACCTGAATAGAACAAGTTCAAATGCAGACCATTTGTAACTTTATTATTCGTAAATGGAACATAGTAAGAGAGAGATCCTATAACTTTATCAGGAACAACATACTGAGAACGTTGAACAGTTACAAAATTCGGTCCGTCAATTGTAAACAAGTTTGTCCATGCAGATGTTGCGTTTGAACCTGGCATACCAGATACTTCTTTAGATTCAGTATGTGTATAAGCCAACATCAAATCCAGATTATCTATCGGAGTCGCATTCATGGTAATATTACCTGTCCAACCGTGTCCCTTACTTGTATTTACTAGCACACAAGCATCACTGATATTATCATAATATTCATAATTCGCTGGATAGATCAATCGGTTATCAGCGCCATTAAAACGACTCCAAGTATCATCAATCGGTTTAATATTGTAGTTTTCCAACATAACCGCATTGATATTCTTGGTATACATAAACTCACCTGTTACCGTAAATGGGAAAGAAACAGGCAACTGATAGTCAAGTGCGATCGACGATTTCCAAACTTGCGGCATACGGAAATCACTGTCAATAGCAGCAATACTACTTGGTACAACACCATCACCCGGTTTTGTCGGCAAGCCTAATGTTTCAATCATCTGGTTTACGTCTGTAATCATACCTCCTTTCAACAGATCTAAACGCGGGTCACGAGAACTAACTGCACCATCTTTATAAGTAGTTGTAATTGATACTAAGTTCTGGATCATACCTGTATTAGTCGGCATGTTCGTAAAGAATACCAAAGGCAAACGACCAGCAAACAAACCACTACCACCACGTACTTTCAAGGATTTATCTTTGAATACATCCCAAACAAAACCCACACGAGGAGATACTTGCATCTTCGCTCCCGGCCAAGAACCTGTATCTAATTTACGACCACCAAAGTCTAAAGCATCGATTGCTTTATTACGAACTAAATCACTATTGTCGAAGAACAATTCATCTAAACGTAAGCCATAAGATAGTTTGAAGTTTTCAATGATATTCCATTCATCTTGAACATACAGACCTATCTGATTAAAAGCAACTTGAGCTGCAGGCTTTTTATTTCCTTCATATCCATAAGCCAAAGCAAAAGATTCGGGAGCTGCACCATTCAGAAAGTCGTCCAGACTACTATAACGATAATAACCTGTACCATTACGCATATAAGCATTATTAGCCATCTGATGTTCATAACTGAAACCAGCCGTCAATTTATGAGACCCTAAATAATATGTCAGATTGTCGGTCACATTCCAAATCTTGTTATGGACACCATTATTGAATGTAAACAATTCGTAACCTGCAGAAATATACGGCAAAAGTTTCTGATTACCATTTTCATCCAAACCCTGCATAATATCAATGAAAGGGAAAAGATCAGAATTGGTACCACGAATGTCTTCAATATTGGTATAAGTAAACAACAACTGGTTGGAAATCTTATCAGAAAAACGGCTATTTAAGTCGGCTGATATAGACATCACGTTGTTATCCATCGAATACAAGCTATTAGAAAATGCCATTGAGTATTGAGAAAAACGGTTGAAACTCAAGCGTTGTCCGAAGTTACCTGAAGAACCATTGGTTTCATTCCATGCTCTATTTTTTGTATAATTATAACGGACAGCCAACTTATGGTTATCATTGATGTTCCAGTCAATACGTCCTAATAATTTCAAATTAGTCTCATCTGCTGGATAGTCTGTATATGAACCCGGATCATAACCATATTTATTCTTTAAATGATCAGCCACCTTCTGTAAATCGCCTTTACTAGCCTGTGAAATATAATTATCAGGATCGGCAACACCATCTTCGCTTGCTCTCCAACGAACTACCTGTTGCGGAACTTTCTCATATTCCACGTTAGCAAAGAAAAATAACTTATTCTTGATAATCGGACCTCCGAATGTAGCACCGTAAATGTGTTTGGATTCTTGTGGACGAGCACCTAAATCTTCACCATCTATGTTATTTCCACGCATGTTCTGGTTGTAATGGTAAGTATAGGCAGTCCCTTTAAATGTATTTGTACCCGATTTCGTAATGGCATTGATACCACCACCAATAAAGTTAGTCTGACGAACATCAAACGGAGCAATAACAACCTGAACTTCCTCAATCGCATCCATGGAAATCGGATTTCCACCACCAGGAAGATTTGAAGATAGACCGAAGTTATTGTTGAAATTAGCACCATCTACCGTAAAGTTAGTAGAACGGCCATCACCACCTGCAAAACTCATACCTGAAGCATAAGGAGACAAACGAGCGATATCCGATACGCTACGGTTAATAGTCGGGATATTTGCCATCTTCTCATTAGAAATATTCAAAGAAGCACCCGTTTTTTCTGTGATAAATTTAGATTTAGAAGCAGTAACTACAACTTCTTCTAATTGTTCAGAAGATTCTTTCAAGGCTACTTTTAAATTATAAATTTCACCTAATTGCAAGACCACATCCTTATAAATTGCTGTTTGGTAACCAATATAAGAAACTGTTACCTTATAAGGACCACCCGTTCTCATACCTTGTAAGTCAAAACGACCATCCAAGTTTGTAACGGTACCATAAGTTGTACCAGAAGGCTCATGCAAAGCAACAATTGTAGCTCCTATAACAGGCTCATTGTTACTCGAAACTTCACCACTCATACTTGCCGTTGTTACTTGAGCAACGACAGAAAGCGTACACAAGAAACTAAGTAATGTCAATAAAAACAGACTGTGTAATCGTTTACGCATAATGTTAAATATTAAATGAATTAAAGATTTGTGCAAAATTATACAAGAACATTGTTCCCTTTGATTTCAGAAATATATCTTATTTATTACATTTTTATTTCGTAATCGTCAGTATCTAAATTAATCAGATTGTTATTGAGATATATCAAATAATTACAAAATACCTTCAGATATATCAGATAACCAAAACATAAGTTCTTTTATTTGTTGGAATTCTATTCAACCCACAATATTCCTTAGCTGCCTCCCATTATTATAGATTCCATTATGTAAAATTAATGAACGCTACTTTAAAAATATGTTGCAAAAATACAATAAAGATATGTATTATACAAATATTATAATCGTATTCAAATGAAAAAACTCCACTGAATATCAATCTATAAGATATCCAGTGGAGTTTTTTATGTATTAATAATATTTGATAGATTAAACCTGCATATTATTATCTTTATTTCAAACCAGCTGATTCCAAAATTGAATCAACGGCAACATCCAATCCTTCCGGATTTTTACCGCCAGCAGTAGCGAAATGAGGTTGTCCACCGCCACCACCTTGGATGTGTTTCGCTGCATCTTTCACCAACTTACCAGCATGCAAGCCTTCTTTTACCAAACCTTCGCTCAATGCAACCATCAAAGCACACTTGGCTCCATCTTTGATACCTCCAACGAAGAATACTTTTCCGTCCATCGGTGCTTCACCTTTAATCTGGAAAGCCAAGTCTTTGATTACTTCCACATTGGCATTTCCTTTGAAGACGATCACTTTAACACCATTCTTTTCCTGAGCATTGGCAACCAGTTCTTTCTTCAGATGCTGAACCTTTTCTTTAACGTAATCGTTAATCTGTTTCTTCAGTTCTGCATTTTCTTCGATAGACTTACGAATCGTCAAAGCCAAATTCGGCACATTGTTAAACATAGCACGCAATTCGCGGATTGAGTCTTGCAATACAAAAGTATAATCTTCAGCAGCTTCGGCTGTAACAGCTTCGATACGACGAATACCGGCAGCAACCGAACTTTCACCAACGACACGTAAGGAACCGATCATACCTGTTGCCGGAATATGTGTACCACCACACAACTCAATAGATGTTCCGTATTTAACAACGCGAACGTTATCACCATATTTCTCTCCAAACAATGCCATGGCTCCTAATTTCTTAGCCTCTTCGATCGGCATGTTCCGATGTTCTTCCAATGGATAATTGGCACGGATCTTTTCACCTACCAAACGTTCAACCTTACGGATTTCCTCATCTGTCACCTTCTGATAGTGTGAGAAGTCGAAACGCAAAGCGCTTGGTGATACATACGAACCTTTCTGTTCTACGTGTGTTCCCAAAACTTCACGCAAAGCTTCGTGCAACAAGTGAGTGGCCGAGTGGTTACATTCGCATTGAATACGTTTCTTGGCATCAATCTTTGCCGTAAACACAGCTGATACATCTTGAGGCAGTTTTTCTACAAGATGAATCGGCAAGTTGTTTTCCCGTTTCGTATCTATTACAACAATCTTTTCATCACCGTTGATCAACCATCCGGTATCACCAACCTGACCACCCATTTCTGCATAGAACGGAGTCTTGTCCAGAACAATCTGATACAATACCTTATTCTTCTGTTTTACCTGACGATAACGAAGAATTTCTGCATCATATTCAAAGAAGTCATAACCAACAAATTCAGTTTCTCCTTCTCTCAGAATAACCCAGTCGCCTGTTTCTACAGCGGCAGCATTACGGGCACGTTCTTTCTGCTTCTGCATTTCGACATTGAATTCTTCAATATCGGCATCCATTCCATGCTCGCGCAAGATCAGTTCCGTCAAGTCCAACGGGAAACCATACGTATCATATAAAGTAAAGGCATCAACACCGCTGATAGTAGTCTTTCCAGCAGCCTTTGTTTCTTCCATTTTCTTATCCAGCAAACGGATTCCAGTTTCAAGTGTACGCAAGAAAGCTTCTTCTTCTTCCTTGATTACCTTTTCAATCAATGACTTCTGAGCAATCAGTTCCGGATAAGCATCACCCATTGTCTCGATCAATACTGGCAACAGTTTATACATAAAGGCTTCTTTCCGGTTCAGGAACGTATATCCGTAACGAACGGCACGACGCAAGATACGACGGATTACGTAACCAGCCTTTGCATTTGAAGGCAACTGACCATCAGCAATAGAGAAAGCGACAGCACGCAAGTGATCGGCAATCACACGCATAGCCACATCTACATTTTCTTCTTTTCCATATTCCAATCCAGACATCTGAGAGATAGCCTGAATGGTCGGCTGAAAAATATCTGTATCATAATTCGAATGTTTACCCTGCAGTGCACGAACCAGACGCTCAAAGCCCATACCGGTATCGATTACATTCATCGACAGTTTTTCCAGTGAGCCATCTGCTTTCCGGTTAAACTGCATGAAGACCAGATTCCAAATTTCAATTACCTGTGGATTATCTTTGTTGACCAGTTCACGTCCGGGAACTTGTGCTTTTTCTTCCGGCGTACGCGAATCCAAGTGAATTTCCGAACAAGGACCACAAGGACCGGTATCACCCATTTCCCAGAAGTTATCATGCTTGTTTCCATTGATAATATGATCTGCCGGAACATGTTTTGCCCAGTAAGAAGCGGCCTCATCATCACGTTCCAGATTCTCTTCTTTAGAACCTTCGAATACGGTTACATACAGATCTTTCGGATCCAGATGTAATACATCTACCAAGTATTCCCAAGCCATATCAATGGCACCTTCCTTGAAGTAATCACCAAAACTCCAGTTACCAAGCATTTCGAACATCGTATGGTGATACGTGTCGTGTCCTACTTCCTCCAAGTCGTTATGCTTACCGCTCACGCGAAGGCACTTCTGGGAATCGGCTCGCCGGCGAGGTTCCGGATCACGGATTCCGAGGATAATATCTTTCCACTGATTCATTCCTGCATTGGTAAACATCAATGTAGGATCGCCCTTTACCACCATGGGCGCAGACGGCACAATTTGGTGTCCTTTAGAAGCGAAGAACGCTTTAAACGATTCACGGATTTCTTTTGCTGTCAACATAATATATCTATCTAGTTCTCGTTAATATTCTGAAAAACAATTTGCAAAAGTACAGCAAATTATTATTTTTGCAGCTATCCAAGCAACAAAATATTCAATGAAACTATTTAAAAACAGGAAAACATATTATTTATACAACCCCAACACGCTGGATTATGAACGTGTTTACCCTTCGGCCAAGGATCGGCTGTTTTCTGTTCTGCGACATTTGAGTACAGGAATTGCTTTCGGTATCGCCACGTTCTTCATTATGATGCACGTCATCGATTCGCCCCAGGAATCCCAACTGCGAAAGGAAAACAAGTTATTGCAAACCCAATATGAAGTACTGGATCTGCGTCTGAACAATGCGATGGAAATCTTGGATGACATCCAGCAGCGGGACGAGAATTTATACCGTGCCATTTTTCAGGCTGAATCAATTCCTGAATCCGTCCGCAAATCCGGATTTGGTGGAACCAACCGATATAAACATCTGATGGAACTTAGCAACGCCGAACTGGTTGTCTCGACTACCCAAAAGATGGACATGCTCCGTAAACAGCTTTATATCCAGTCTAATTCACTGGAAGAACTGATTGAGATCGGAAAGAATCAGGAAGAACGGGCGAAATGTATCCCGGCTATCCAGCCCATTTCCAATAAAGATCTACGGCAAACGGCTTCTGGTTACGGCATGCGTATCGATCCCATCTATCGTACTCCCCGTTTTCATTCTGGAATGGACTTTTCAGCCAAGGTTGGAACAGATATTTATGCTACAGGTGATGGGAAAGTCACCATGGCTGGTTGGAAACAAGGTTATGGTAACTGTGTCATGATTGATCATGGCTATGGCTATCAGACCTTATACGGACATATGAGTAAGTTTAAGGTCCGTGTCGGACAAAAGGTAAAACGCGGTGAAGTAATTGGTGCTGTCGGAAATACCGGCAAGTCAACCGGTCCTCATTTGCACTATGAAGTGATTGTACGCGGCCGTTACGACAACCCGTCCAAGTATTATTATATGGATCTGACGCCGGAAGAATACGACCGGATGATCCAGATCGCCGAAAATCACGGTCAGGTAATGGATTAAGAGGAGAAATTACAGTATGACCATCAAGAAAGACAAACCCCAGAAATTATACTATTCCATCAGCGAGGTGGCACAGATGTTTGATATCAATGAGTCGGCACTTCGGTTTTGGGAGAAAGAGTTCGACATGATCAATCCGCGGAAGAACGAGAAAGGGACTCGGTTCTACAAAGAGGAAGACATTGAATCCGTCCGCGTAGTCTATTACCTGCTTAAAGAACAAGGCATGACATTAGCTGGTGCCAAGAAGAAGTTACGCGACAACAAAGAGAAAGTCATCCGGCAGGTGGAAGTAGTCAACAAGCTCAAACTCATCCGGGCAGAATTATTATCTATCAAAGAAGCTTTCGACAGGATTGATCCGGAGGAATAATTTATTCAGCTTTCGCAAGGTTTTACGCCGGAAAAGCCGTACCTTCGCCAGGCAATTACGAATTAATAAACACAATAGTATATGGAAATTACAGGAAAAATCATAGCCGTCTTGCCTGAGCAAGGTGGTGTCAGCAAGAACGGTAACGAATGGAAAAAGCAGGAATACGTATTGGAAACGCACGATCAGTATCCCAAGAAAGTTTGTTTCCAGTTGTTTGGTGCAGACCGTATTGCTCAAGCCGCTATCCAGCCAGGAGAAGAACTGACTGTTTCATTCGATATCGAAAGCCGTGAATATATGGGAAAATGGTACACCAACATCAATGCCTGGAAAGTAGAACGTCCTGCAGCAGCCCCCATGAATGCAGCTCCTGCAGACATTACGCCTGATAACATTATACCTTCTGGTGCTCCGATGGCTGCTCCCGATTTCGGTCCTTCTAATCCAGTAGATGATCTGCCCTTCTAATAATTGATAATTATAAATATAAAACAGGCACGAATTTCTATCCATTCGTGCCTGTTTTATTTATATCTTCATCAGTCGGCGATACGGGAAACAGACTTAATATTCTCAATCTTCGAAAGACGTACGCACAACTTCTGAATATCTTCTACGTCGTGTACTTTCAATTTGATGCGTCCCTCAAATACACCATCTTTGGCCTCAATCAAAAGGCGAATAATATATACATTAAACTCCTCAGAGATGATTTTCGTTATCTCATTCAACACACCCAACGAGTCGATACCTTTGACTTCGAGCGTTGCCTCAAAAGATGAAAGCTGATGGCTGCTCCATACCGTATTTAAAATACGCTCGCCAAAGCTACTCTTCAAACGCATGGCAATAGGACAAGAACGTTTGTGAACAACCACATTCCCGTCGTCGTTGATAAAACCTAATGATTCATCACCCGGAATCGGTTTACAACACTCAGCTATCACATAATTGCGCTCGAAGGCTTCTTCTTTCAGGATATACGGTTTCTTCTTGTCATATACAGGTTTCTCCTTTTTATCAGTTTCCGGCTGATTTTCCTCACTCGAAGACTTCGAATATTGGGTAGCCCGGCGCAATGCTTGCTTTACATATTTGAAGAGTCCGCTCTTGTCATCCTTCTTAAAGACCTTACGGATATTCTCAGGCAAAACCACATCGCCTTTTTCAACGGAATAATACAAGTCATCCCGCTTACTGAAGCCATAATACATGGCTAACTTATCTAGATTCTGAGAAGACGGCTCCACATTTGACTTCTGACAGGCTACAAGGACCTTCGTTTCTCCGTTCTTTACAGCTTCTTTCCGTATCTTACGGATGTAGGCCGTTATCTTCGTCCGTGCCCGTGCTGTTGTGACAAAATTCAACCATTCCGGCTGAGGAGTCTGCGAACGAGATGTCAGAACTTCTACCTGATCTCCACTGCTCAACTTATGGCTTAACGGAACGAGTTTATGGTTCACTTTGGCTCCAATACATTTATTACCTACATCCGAGTGAAGCGCATAGGCAAAATCAAGAGCCGTAGCTCCCTGCGGCAGAGTTTTCAGTTCTCCTTTTGGAGTAAAGACAAAGATCTCAGATGAGAACAGATTCAATTTGATCGTATCCAAGAAATCCAGAGCATTGGGATCCGGGCTCTCCAGAATCTCAGTAATTGTCTGAAGCCATTTGTCGAGCTCCGTATCTTCTTCCACATGGTTTTCCTTGTACTTCCAATGGGCAGCAAAACCTTTTTCGGCAATATCGTCCATACGCCGGCTTCGGATCTGTATTTCCACCCACTGTCCGTCCGGTCCCATCACCGTCAGATGCAGGGCCTGATATCCATTCGCTTTCGGACGACTTACCCAATCACGAATCCGGTCAGGCCGGATACGATAAATATCAGTAATCGCCGAATAAATATCCCAGCATTGATTCTTCTCATCAACACCCGGCAGCGGATCGAATATAATACGGACGGCATATATATCATAAATATCTTCAAAGGCCACCTTCTTCGCCTGCATCTTGTTCCAGATCGAATAGATGGATTTTACCCGGGCCTTCATCTCATAATTCAGGCCCATCGCCTGCAGTTTGGCGTCAACCGGTTCAGCGAAATGTTTGAATAAAAGCTCGCGGGCCGAAGCTGTCGCCTCCAGCTTCTGACGGATAGCCTCATATTCCTGTGGATGTTCATACTTGAAGCTCAAATCTTCAAGTTCCGTCTTGATAGAGAACAAACCCAAACGGTGAGCTAAGGGAGCATACAGATAAAGCGTTTCTCCGGCAATCTTAAATTGCTTGGCAGGCAGCATGGAACCCAGGGTACGCATGTTATGCAGACGGTCGGCAATCTTAATCAAGATCACCCGGATATCGTCACTCATAGTCAAGAGCAACTTACGGAAGTTTTCAGCCTGGGCAGAAGCCTGTTCACCAAAGATACCACCGGAGATTTTTGTCAGTCCGTCTACAATCTGGGCGATCTTGTCACCAAACATGTTACGGATATCTTCTACCGTATATTCCGTATCCTCTACCACATCATGTAACAAAGCTGCACATATAGAAGTTGAACCCAATCCCATTTCACTACATACGATTTTAGCGACAGCTATCGGATGCATGATATAGGGTTCCCCAGAACGTCGTTTAACACCGTCATGCGCCTGCTTCGCAAAATTGAACGCCTTCGTGATGCATTCCACTTTACGACGATGATTCGAATTCAGATAGTCTTTCAGCAAATCCTCAAAACCATCCTGGATCATTTGTTCATCGGGTGACAGTTTTGACGCCTCTGCTGCTGTTTCAGGCTTGTTTGTATTCTGTATTTCCTTTATTTCTTCCATGGTACAACCTCCCAGCTTTATCAAGTGTAAACACAAATATAGGAAATATTTGTTAAGATCATACTATTTGGACAAGAAAAAGAATAAAACAGCATTATCCGACAGGAATTTTCAACACCTGACCCGGTATAATCTTCGTATCAGAGAGGTTGTTGGCTTGCTTTAAGGTTTGGGCTGACACACCCGGATACTTGGAGGCAATCGAATATAGAGATTCGCCGGAGCGTACTTTATGGGCAATATATCCATCTTTTGCCTTCTTGTCGGATTGAGAAGAAGCCGTCACCGACGCGGCTGCAGCTGGGTGCTGGTTTTGCTGCGCGTTCTTGGCCGACAAATAAACACCGCCATTATCAACATACAACTTCAGGCGTTTCCCTCGGGCCAGACGGTTGGACGACAGTCGGTTCCATTTCTTAATTTCCTGTGGGGTTACTCCATAGCGGTTGGCAATGGTATAAATATTCTCATTCTTTAAGACAATATGCGTAATCTGCTCACGGGTAGCTGCACCCGAAGTCGATCCGCCATTGATAGTAACCAGATACGAAGGAAGGAGTTCTTCAATGCGGTACTGGTAAATAGAATCTTCCTTATCGACAAAGGCATAGGTATCGCCTGCCGGCAGTTTCAATACGGCATCTCCGGTATTTCCTGGAACAATATCCCGCTTATATTGCGGATTCAGTGCCCGCAGCTGTTCCAAATCGACATGCAAGACTTCAGATACTTGCTGGAGATGCAGCATCCGGTTGACATGAATCGTATCCGTTGCCATCGGTAAGTTCGTTTCCAGCGGACAGAGATTATGATCACAATAATAGTTCATGACATAATTGGCCGCAATGAATAAAGGAACATACGAACGGGTTTCTTTCGGCAGATAAGGGAATATATCCCAGAAATTCGTTTTTCCGCCTGAGCGCTTGATGGCCTTATTGACATTTCCCGGTCCGCAGTTATAGGATGCCATCACCAGGCTCCAGTCTTTATAGATGGCATACATATCCTTGAAATAAGCACAGGCTGCTTCCGTTGCTTTAACAGGATCACGACGATCGTCCACCAGACTATTGATGGTCAATCCGTACTGCTTCCCCGTCGGCAACATGAACTGCCACAGTCCACAGGCACCCACCCGCGACAAGGCGACCGGATTCAAGGCACTTTCTACCACAGCCAGATATTTCAATTCGATGGGCAGACCGTATTTATCCAAGACTTCTTCGATGATCGGGAAATAATAATCGGCCATTCCTAACATATAGCGTACCAAGCCGCGACGACGTTCGGTATAAAGGTCAATACAGTCGCGCACCACATTATTGTATGGCATCGGAATAATACGCGGCAAACTGGCCAGACGACTCGCATAAACTGAATCCGGAAAATAGACATTTTCCTCATCATCATGGCAGAAATCATCTCTTTTCGTGAAGTATTGTACATGCCACGAATGCAACAAGCTGTCGATATCCGAATCCAGACTTTCCGGAATAATACCGACTATCTCTTCTACAATGGAATCAGCCGGTAAAGCCGAACTCGGGAATTCTTCTTCTACCTGCTCCTGTCCAAAAGCCGGATGCATCCCGCATCCCAAACTCATCATCAACCCTAATACGAACTTCTTCATCCTCCTGCTAAAATTTGATACTACAGTTTACACCATACGAACGTGAGCTATAAGTGGTTTGTGGAGTAACCGTCGGTTCCCAGTGCATGGATAAATCTGGAGATATGTCAAAATCAAATAACTGGGCATCCACATAAGCGTCAATGATTGACAAGGCATAGACACCCACTGTTATGATGATACTTAAATCGCGATAACGCCGGTAATAGTCCTTCCTATTCTTCAGCTGAGTCTGGAAGTTGGTATTGCTCACCCATTCTTTCGGATCATAACCGACACCCAAGAAGTCCTGCCAGCTGGTATGAAACTCTTCTACCGGCCTGTTCGGTTCCTCCGCATCCAACATGATGTCTTTATAAGCTGTCGAATAGTCCTGATAATTCCGGTTATTCCAGGTAATGGCATACATACATCCCATCAAACCGCCATAAACGATCGGCAGCTTCCAGAACTTCCGGTTATAAATCTGACCTAAACCCGGAACTAAAGCCATCAATACAGCCTTTTTCGGATCGGGTTTGAATTCCATCTTCATCTTGACCGGCTTAGGCAATGAATCGGCAGCCAGCATGACCGACCGAACTGTCGAATCGGCAGCCATTTCAATCCGCGAGGAATCGGCTTTTACCTCAAACGACTTTTGGTCCTGGGCAAAACCCCACGACGAACAACCTATCAGTGCCAGACAAACAAGTAGAATCCGGTATATCATTTCAAATTATCCAACAAGCTGATCAATTTTTCCAACTCTTCTTCCGAAGCAAAAGGAATGGTTATCTTTCCTTTCCCTTTCTTATTGCAAACCAGCTGAACTTTTGTCTGGAAAAACCGCGACAAATGTTCTTTCAACAAGTCAAATTCTTCGGGCAAAGCCTCTTTCTTCTTTTTCTCTTCTGTCGGTTTCTGTGGCAAGGCTTCACCTTCAGCCACCGAACGCACCATTTCTTCTACCTGACGGACAGACAGGCCTTCCGCCAGTATCTGCTCATACAGTGCCAGCTGTACTTCCGGATCTTCGACCGGCAGCAAAGCACGGGCGTGCCCCATATCAATCCGTTTGTCTTTCAACCCAACCTGAATTTCGGCAGGCAGTTTCAGCAAACGCAGATAATTGGCAATGGTAGCTCTTTTCTTTCCGATCCGTTCGCTTAGCTTTTCTTGTGTCAATCCGTATGTTTCAATCAGCTTCTGATACGCTAAGGCTATTTCAATGGCATTCAGATCTTCCCGTTGGATATTCTCGATCAGGGCCATTTCCACCACATTGTCATCAGCAGCCGTACGGATATAAGCCGGAACGGATGTCAGGCCAGCCATCAAAGAAGCCCGGTAACGGCGTTCACCCGAAATAATCATATACTGATCTGTCCCGATTTCTTTCAACGTAATCGGTTGAATCACGCCTAATGAACGGATAGACGCAGCCAATTCCTCCAGGGATTCCTGCTCGAATACAGAACGGGGCTGTTCCGGATTGGGCTGAATCTTGCTCAACTCAATCTCACTAATAGACGATGAACCACTTGTCTTCAAGTCGTCCATCGTAATCAATGCATCCAAACCACGGCCCAGAGCCGATCTTTTCATTACCATATATCTTCTTTCTTAACTGACAATATCAACTATTTTTATCTATTAATTCTTGTGCCAACTGCATATAATTCAGTGAGCCTTTCGAATCGGCATCATATAAAAGCACCGGTTTTCCATAGCTGGAAGCCTCACTCAACTTCACGTTCCGCTGGATGACGGTATTAAATACCAGGTTCTGGAACGGACGTTTCACTTCTTCGTAAATCTGATTGGCCAGGCGAAGACGTGAATCATACATCGTCAGCAAAAAGCCTTCGATCTCCAATGCCGGATTCAGTTTTGACTTGATAATTTTTATTGTATTCAACAGTTTACTAATCCCTTCCAAGGCAAAATACTCACATTGTACGGGGATAATTACTGAATCAGCCGCTGTAAGCGCATTAACCGTAATTAATCCCAACGAAGGTGAACAGTCAATCAGGATATAGTCATACTTTGTTTTCAAGGGAACCAGGATGCGTTTCAGTATCTGTTCTCGATTATCCATATTCAACATTTCTATCTCCGCTCCCACCAAGTCGATATGAGACGGGATAATGTCCAGGCCTTCCACTTCGGTTGGCACGACAGCGGTCAAGGCATCATTACCATTCACCAGACACTCATAAATAGAAACCTCCACATTTCGGATGTCTATTCCCAAACCGGAAGAGGCATTCGCCTGCGGGTCAGCATCAACAACCAAAACTTTCTTTTCCAGGGCGGCCAATGAAGCGGCTAAATTGATCGTCGTTGTTGTTTTACCAACCCCGCCTTTCTGATTTGCCAAAGCAATAATCTTTCCCATAAATTGTAACCCATTAAATTCCGGCTACAAAACTAAACATTTAAAATTGAATCACATTCGTTTATTCTGAAACAATCGTTGCATTGTTGATAACTTTCCTGAACTGTTGATAACTTGCCGGATGTGTTTATTGGGTAACTTCTTCCTGCTGTCCCGCTTTTTTATTCTGCCGCTTATCCCACCAAACGCCGGCAATGTATAAGGGAATTACCAATGAAGCTGTCAGGATCAAAGACAAATAGGGCGTCAGTTCCTCCCAAATTGTACTCATATCCAACTTATTGGAATACACATAATAAAAGGCTCCTGCAGCAAGCGCAATATAGGCCAAAAACCAACCCAGGTAATTTGCCAGAGAAGGCATACTCGGTACAAAGGCAACATCCGGCTTCTTTTGTCGACGGATCAATGCCATTATACGCATATTCAATGACGAAGACGGACTTTCGGCCGTTCCTGCCATCAGACGCCTCGTCAACTGATCAAGTTCTTTATTTTCCATCTTCATAACAAATCCTTCATTTCATTTTTCATCCGTTTTTCCAAAGCCGTATAGAAATGCTTCCGGGCCCGGAAAAGCTTTGTTTTTACATTCGATTCTGTCAAATCGGTAATCTGTACGATCTCTTCAATCGAGCATTCATCCAGATAATACAAAGTTAATAATAATCCTTCATCTTTTTCCAGAGTCTTCAGTACCTGCGAAATAATTTCTTTCCGATCGGCTCTTTCCAGCAATGAAGTAGCAGTTTCCTGTTCGGCCAGTGTGACGTCGCCAGCTTCTACTTCTTCATAATCTGAAAAGAGACGCTGACCGCGCAGGGCCGTCAAAGCCGTCCGGTAAACGATCCGGTAAAACCAGGAAGAAAACTTACAGTCAAAACGGAAGTCGGGTAACGCCTGATACATTTTCAGGAATGCATCCTGCACGACTTCCTCGGCATCTTCCCGGTTCTCGACGATTCGGACAGCTATGGTATAGGCCATTTTCTCATATTTGGCTACCAGACATGAAAAACTCTGCATGTCGCCCGCCAAAATAGCGGCTATCCACCCACGTTCATCCATTGATTATAGCTGTTCTATCCTACTCTCCGCATTCTTTTTTTTATCTTCCTCACGCTCCTTTACCTGTAGCCTACGGGAAAGTGCAAAATATACGATGAAACCAAAGCCGCCAAATAAAACGGCAAAGACAGGAATCACCAGAAAATCAAAATCATTTTCCGGAACATAAGGTGCCACGAACATACCTAAAATCAGACCAACGGCCAGACCCACCATAAACAAACCGTTCCGCAAAGCCGGATACCGGTTTGCCTTCTTTTCCGGCTCCTCCAAAATGACACCTTTCTCGATCATCTTGATGCGTTCTTCATGACGGTTGCGGAGCAAAACAACCCAACCGATACCTAATGCGGCAACCGGCAAAATAAAAATACCGATAACAGCCAAAATAGCTACTAATTCTCCCATATCTGTAACGTTTTAAATTGTTAGTAATTAAGTTTATTTGTCCATAAGACAACGCGACTTAATCACAGGTTACAGAAAAGCCCGGGATTAACAGTTATTAACCCCGGGCTTCCTTATTTAATTATCAGACTAGGTATTAGTCAAGAAGTTTGATACGAATATTACGATACCATACGTTATCACCATGATCCTGCAAGCCGATGAAACCTTCTTTCTTTTCACCACCGCAGTTCAGCAATAATTCGTATGCCAACGGCCATTTGTCTTTGCTGAATTTACTCTTATCCAACATTTCTTTCCAAGCCGGAGTCCACATGTGATACTCAACAACTGGAGAATCGCTGTTCAGATAGTGAGCGATTGTACCTTTGTAGCAAAGGATCTTACCCTTGTTCCATTCGCCATAAGGTTTAGCAGTCTGCGGTTTAGCCGGAATCATATCATACAAAGAACCTGATTGACGGTTACCATCAACACCTAACTTAGCATCTGGGTGATTTTCGTTATCCAATACCTGATATTCCGGAGCGGAAATATAAGCAGGCTGACCTTCTACTTCCTGGATCATGATAAATACACCAGAGTTAGCGCCTTTATCAACCTTCCATTCAAATTCAAGTTCGAAGTTGCTGAACTTGTGAGCGAATACCAAGTCGCCACCGTCTTTAGCACCAGCTTCACCGTTACCAGAACCTTTGATATGGATAGCACCATCATCAACAATCCAAGCAGCAGGAACATCTTCGCGGTCATAACCACGCCAGCCGTTCAATGTCTTACCGTCGAACAAAGTAATCCATCCGTCTTTGTCTTTCGGGAAAGTAGACAAATCTACAGTCGGAAGATCTAACAACTTGTACTCAGGAGCAGCTGCTTCTGCAGCAGGTTGTTCAACCGGAGTTTCAGTAGTTTCAGCTTTTTTGCCTCCGTTACAAGAAGCAAAGCACAACATCAGTGCAGCTGCACCAGCAAATAATACTGACTTTTTCATTTTACTTTTTATTTTGTTTAAAACCTTAATTATCTCGGCATATCAGGCAACTTCCAGCCATCACGATAATTATGCTTGATCAATTCAGAAGCGAATTGCTTAGCATTAACCGGATCAGTCCAGATCTTATTGAATTTCGGGTCACCATCAACAACCTTGAAGTCGTCTTTGATCAAGATCTTGATTGTTTCATCATCCTTGATATTTGTGAACTGCATGTTAGGACCATCCCACAACAATTCTTTGTTCAAAGTCTGCAGACGAATAGCCAATACACCCATTACAACCATTTCGTTGAACGGACCAGCATCTTCGAAACGAGACTTCAACACACGACGATTTTCTTTGCTTTCCTTACATGCTGCAACCCAGTCCATTTCGTGACCACCGGCCATTGCTTTCGGAACACGACGGCAAACTTTCGGAGCGTTAGGAACACGGCCTGACAACAAGAACGGCTGTTGACCGTAGCACCCACAAATCAATGTATCTTTTGTACCGTGGAAGATTGTCAAACCACCACCAGGACCCATCAACTGTTTGCCTTCTGGGAATCCTTTTGGACGATCCGGCATCATACCACCATCATACCAGTGAACTTCTACTTCCGGCATAGCTACCTTCGGCATGTTTTCACGAGCAGGGAATGTCAATTTAACGTGCTGAGCCTGCGGAGCGCAATCCTGTAACAACAGAGTAGATGAACCCTGAACTTTTGTAGGATAACCCAACTTCAAGGCTTTGAACGGCTGATGCAGGATGTGGCAAGCCATATCACCTAATGCACCTGTACCGAAGCGCCACCATCCACGCCAGTTCCAAGGATGATAAATAGCGTTGTAAGGGATAACTTCCTGCGGACCGCAGAACAAATCCCAGTTCAAAGTCTTCGGAATACGGTCTACTTTTTCAGGAGCATTCAGACCCTGCGGCCAGATAGGACGGTCAGTAGCACATTCTACTTTATATACTTCACCGATTTCACCGTTCCAGATCCATTCGCAAACCAAATCAGTACCTTCGTCTGAAGAACCCTGGTTACCCATCTGAGTGGCAACGCCTGTTGATTTGGCCAAGTTAGTCAGCAAACGTGATTCATAAACAGAGTGAGTCAACGGTTTCTGGCAATATACGTGTTTCCCCAGAGTCATCGCATCGGCTGTAATCAAAGCATGTGTATGGTCGGCTGTAGCAATGATAACGGCATCAATAGAGCTGCCCATTTCATCGTACATCTTACGATAATCCCAATATTTCTTTGCATTGGGGAATTCATCGAATACACCTTTAGCATATTTCCAGTCTACATCGCAAAGAGCAACCAGATTTTCTGTGTTCTTTACATTGTTGATATTGGCATGTCCCATACCACCGATACCAACGGCAGCGATATTCAACTTGTCAGTCGGAGCTACATATCCGTGACTTTTTCCTAAAATAGAATTAGGAGCAATTGTGAACGCGGCAGCAGCTGCAGCGCTTCTCTGAAGGAATGATCTTCTACTAATTGACATAATAATTAAATTTATAGATTAGCACACTAATGTTTTTCATTTATCTCTCGTCTTAATCCGTCTTATAGTGGACCAAGGTTGTTGCAAATATAAGGATACATTAATTATCAACAATCATATTTCCGATAAAATCTTTAATAAAATAGTTTTTTTTAACAGCATAAACCAGCATTTTTTAACCCGAAAGCGATCCCTAATTATGTCATTCTCCAAGGAATAATACAAGATTATGCAAGACCATACCACTTGATTCCGCATGTAAGCACTACAAGACTCACGGACTTTGTTTTTGAATCCTACGGGTTTCTCTTGTGAATGTCATTACTTTTTAATTGTTTGACAACTGTGGTAAAGCTAGGTTCTCGTAGGTTTTCAGTCAGAAATCAACGAATGTCGGATGAATTCTTAAGCAACTTCGGGAAAACTTTTTCTCAAGAATGTCTGTTATATTTTTATCGAATGAAAAATATCATTATTTTTACCGGGAAGAAACAGGCAGAAAAATAACCAGAAAACACATCCAGTATGATGGCATACATACAACGCATATACCATTTTTACCGGGAAGGTTTCCGCGAAATGAAATTAGGAAAACTTCTCTGGCTGATCATTCTGATCAAGCTTTTCGTCATTTTCTGTGTACTCAGGCTGTTCTTTTTCCCTGATTTTTTAGGGAAATACAAGACTTCTGCTGAAAAGGAGAACTACGTCTCCGGCGAACTGGTCAACCGCGCTAATTCATTTACTAAATAATTATCATCTACCATGATTGCAAGTATCGACACATCACTGATCGACTGGTCGAGGGCTCAGTTTGCTCTGACGGCCATGTATCACTGGCTTTTCGTGCCTCTTACGTTAGGCTTAGGTATCATCCAGGCCATAATGGAAACGCTGTACGTAAAAACAGGTAAGGAACACTGGAAAACAACGGCCCGCTTCTGGATGAAGCTGTTTGGCATCAACTTTGCCATCGGCGTTGCAACCGGACTGATCCTTGAATTTGAATTCGGGACCAACTGGTCCAACTACAGCTGGTTTGTGGGAGATATATTTGGTGCCCCGCTGGCTATCGAAGGCATCGTCGCTTTCTTCATGGAAGCCACGTTTATTGCCGTTATGTATTTCGGCTGGGACAAAGTGAGCAAACGCTTCCACCTGGCTTCTACCTGGCTGACCATTGCCGGAGCCACGCTTTCGGCTTTATGGATTCTGATTGCGAATGCCTGGATGCAATATCCGGCAGGTATGCACTTCAACCCGGATACAGTCCGGAACGAAATGCTCGATTTCTGGGCTGTCGCCCTTTCTCCGGTAGCCATCAACAAGTTTTTCCACACGGTTCTGTCGGGCTGGGTGACGGGCGCTACCTTTGTCATCGGCGTCAGCTGCTGGTATTTATACAAGAACCGTGAACAGGCCTTTGCCTTACGCAGCATTAAGGTTGGCGCTATCTTCGGACTCGTTGCTTCCATCTTGCTGCTTTGGACGGGCGATGGTTCGGCTTATCAGGTAGCCGACAAGCAACCAATGAAATTAGCCGCCATGGAAGGTTTGTACAAGGGAGAAAAAGGAGCCGGACTGGTCTGCGTAGGTATTCTCAATCCTGACCGGACGACTTACAATGGCCCGGAAGATCCTTTCCTCTTCAAGATAGAGATTCCGCAGATGTTATCATTGCTGGCAGAACGCCAAACAGACGCTTTTGTTCCGGGCATTACCGATCTAATTGAAGGAACATACACGGATGATTCAGGACAGCCGGCACTCTCGGCCGAGGAAAAGATAGCCAAAGGAAAAATCGCCATCCAGGCGCTTGCCGACTATCGCCAGGCCAAAAAGGATAAAGATGAAGCCGGCATGGCTGCTCACAAGGCAACTCTTGATGAGAACTTCGATTATTTCGGTTATGGGTATCTGAACGATCCGTCGGAACTGGTTCCGCCCATCGGTCTTTCATTCTACTCATTCCATATCATGGTTCTGCTGGGAGCTTATCTGATCCTGCTCTTCCTGGCTGTATGGATTCTGCAACGTCGGGAGTCATTCCTGCGTATGCGCTGGCTGCATTTAGTAGCTTTATGGAGCATTCCGCTGGCTTATATCGCCGGACAGGCAGGATGGATTGTGGCTGAAGTAGGAAGACAACCCTGGGCCATCCAGGATATTTTGCCGACGGTGGCCGGTATTTCACGCCTCGAAACCGCTTCGGTTCAGACAACCTTCTTCCTCTTCCTGATTCTCTTTACCGTTCTGCTCATTGCCGAACTGCGCATCCTGATCAAAGCCATCCAGACCGGACCGGAAACAGAATCAGTTCATTCACAGACAAACGAATAGTAGTAACAATTAAACGAAAAGTTCATTATGGAAACTTCTACATATATTTTCTTACAGCATTACTGGTGGTTTCTGGTTTCACTCTTAGGCGGACTTCTGGTCTTTCTTTTATTCGTTCAGGGCGGACAGTCGCTGGTCTTTCAGCTGGGCAAGACCGAAGCACAGCAACAGCAGTTATTGGGGTCGACCGGAAAGAAATGGGAATTGACGTTTACCACCTTAGTGACGTTCGGAGGAGCGTTCTTCGCTTCTTTCCCCTTGTTCTATTCTACCAGTTTCGGCGGTGCTTACTGGGTATGGATGCTGATTCTGCTCTGTTTTGTAATACAGGCCGTATCTTATGAATACCAGATGAAGAAAGGAAACCTGTTGGGGAAAAAGACCTATCGGGTATTTCTGCTTATCAACGGAATAGCCGGACCGGTTCTGTTGGGTACAGCGGTCGGGACATTATTCAACGGAGCTGAGTTTATCGTGAATAAAGAACAACTCAGTGACCTGGCGATGCCGGTCATTTCCCAATGGGCTACGCCATGGCACGGACTGGAAGCCGTATTGAATCTCTGGAATGTCTGTTTGGGAATTGCCGTCTTTTTCCTGGCCCGCGTTTTGGCCATCCTTTACTTTATTAATAATGTAGAGGACAAAGAGATTCAGATGGAAAGCCGCAAACGCCTGCTGCCCGAAAGCATTGCCTTTTTGGTTTTCTTCCTGGCCTTCTTGATTCACTTACTGGTGGCTAATGGCTTTGCGGTCAATCCGGATACACAGGAAATCTTCATGCAACCCTATAAATATGCCTTGAACCTACTGGAGATGCCTTATGTTACTGGTATCTTACTGATTGGCGTAGTGCTGGTGTTATGGGGAATCGGAAAAACGTATCTGAGTCCGGCTTACCGGAAAGGAATCTGGTTCAGCGGAAGCGGTACGGTACTGACGGTCTTGGCCTTATTGCTTTGTGCCGGCTGGAATCATACGGCCTATTATCCTTCGTTAGCCGACCTGCAAAGTTCGCTGACCATACAGAACAGCTGCTCCAGTCCGTTTACCTTGAAAGTCATGAGCTATGTATCCATCCTGATACCATTTGTCTTGGCATACATTTTCTATGCCTGGAGAGCGATCGACTTGAAACCGAATAAGAAATAACGGAAGGAAAGGTCCTATAAAAATTAGAAACGGCGTAGCTTCTCGCCAGGCCGTTTCTACATTTAACCGTTTTAAACAAAAAGAAAAAGTTAGTCAAGGTTTACTTAATAACCATTTTAAGATGATCATAACTATCTTTACTTAAAAAGGACAGCGAACAAATATAGTAATATAAACGCAAACCGAATAAGCCACGCCCTCCATTTTCATGATTTTTTACACTACACTTAAAGATTTACATTATCTTTGCAGAAACATTTCGTCCTTATGGCAGATTTTGAATTAAACATTTTAGGTTGTGGCTCCGCTTTGCCTACAACCCGCCATTTAGCTTCCTCCCAAATTATTGATCTCCGAGATAAATTATATATGATCGACTGCGGAGAAGGTGCTCAGGTACAAATGCGGAAGATGCGGATCAAGTTCAGCCGCCTGAATCATATCTTTATCTCGCACATGCACGGAGATCATTGCTTTGGCTTGCCAGGATTGATTTCCACATTGGGTATGTTGGGAAGAAACGGCGACTTATTTGTTCACGGTCCGGCCGAATTAGGAGATTATTTAGATTCAATTCTGAAGCTGTTTTGCCAGGGACTTCCGTTTAACGTCCGGTTTAATCCGGTAAATACGGAAGAGCATACGTTAGTGATGGAAGACCGTTCGGTTTCGGTCTACTCGATTCCACTCAAACACCGCATTCCCTGCTGCGGCTATTTATTCAAGGAGAAACAACGCGAACCCCATATTATCCGGGAAATGATCGACTTTTATCAGATTCCAGTGAAGGAAATCCAATATATCAAACAAGGGGCCGATTATGTGACGCCCGACGGGAAATGTGTTCCGAATCACTTGCTGACTCGTCCGGCAGTGCCGGCCCGCTCGTATGCCTACTGTTCGGATACGGCTTACCGGCCGGAGATTATTCCCTACATCCATCAAGTCGATTTACTGTATCACGAAGCGACCTTCCAGGAAACCGATTTACCACGGGCGCACGAGACATTTCACTCAACCGCCAAAGAGGCGGCTACCATTGCCCGTGACGCAGAAGTCAAACGACTGATCATCGGGCATTACTCTGCCCGTTATGACGATCCGCAGCCGCTCAGACAAGAAGCTGTCGCCATCTTTCCCAACACCACATTGGCCAAAGAAGGAATGAAAGTGAATCTGTAAGGAAAGAATCAAACAAGACAACATAAAACAAGGCTTCAGACAGAAGAGTCTTTCTATCCGAAGCCTTGTTTTTTATTATTCTGCTAACAGATCAATTATTCCTTCCGGATATTCATATTCGAATATCCGCCGGCATCGAAGTAGATCGAACCGTTCTTACCTCCATTTACTTCATAATACACGGCTTCCTTTTCTTTCTCGCTCTTGGTTGGCTCGAAACCGAGCAGTTTACAATGACCGTATTTCAGATTCTCTCCTTTTACCTGGAAAGAAGCAGATGATGGTAAAGCCAATTTCACGGAGCTGTAGCGTGCTTCGACTTGTATCTTCTGGAATTTGCCATTGACGGCATCCAGCTCGAGTGTACTGTAATCCAGTGATTCGGCAGCCAAGTTATCAACTAGATAACCGATCTTACAAGTACTGTATTTCACATCGGCTGCTACCGACTGAATTTTCTCGGCTTCCAGCTGACCGTATTTTAAGTCTAAAGCCAGACTACCGATTTCTCCGGCCTTCAGATTCGAATATTTGCTATCTGCATTCAGTTGGGAAGCCGACTCCAGAAAGACCTTTCCGCAGTAGCCTAAATCGAAATCAGCGGACTGCAGGGCACCAAGCGTCACATTACTGTATTTGGCTTCCAGCTGCAAGGGCTGTTCGAAGCTGCCGCCTTCAATATTACCATACTTCACCGTCAGTTGACACGGTGCCGGATTCTTAGACGGCATCTGAATATTCCCATAATGCTGTTCGAGTTTGCAAGGCACCCACGAAGGCATACTGATATAATACTGGATATCCAACTTCCCGTTACGCACCGAGACATTCGATAATTCCGTGATTCCTGAAATCACATTTCCTTCTTTTCCCAAACGGATCTGAATCCGATCGAGGTTTTTCTGATCGTCCTGGGCGTTTCGGGTCTTGACTTCAACCACAACCCGGAAAGCTACTTCCGACTTGTTCCAATGGGTAATAGTGATTCCTCCGTATTTGTTGGAGATAAACAGTTCGTCACTCTTGCTGGCCGGAAAACTCTTTTCGTATTCCTTCTTGTGCAGATCATCCGGATCTGCGGCCTGTGCTGCCAGACAGAAGAACAAGCAGACACACGTACACCATAGTCGTAATAAAGTTGCGTTCATATTATTATTCGTTTTTTAAGTTCATACACTGTTGACAAAGAATCTGCAAACTGTTCAGGCTATTCCGGTATTGCTGGTTGATGACAAAGATGCCTTCGTCCGAACAAGGCAGCGTTGGTAACACCTGATTGTCGAACTGCTGGCAGGAAGCTTCAATCTGCAACCCGGCTTCCAGCAGATGCCGGAAGGCTTCCGATGGATGAGCCTCGCTGGCTGCTTCCAATTCCATCAGATGATCTTCCAGCTGCATGCGGTAATACGTATGCAGCTCACTCATCTCCGAATGGAGCTCGCAAACATACGAATCGGCCGTTTCCCGCTGTATCCAGAACGGAACAGACAAGCAGAGGAACAAAGCCACGGCAGCTGCCAGAGGCATCAGCCGGCGCCACAACGGAACCGTCTTCACCTTTTCCTCTTCTTCTCTTTCCAAGCGGGCGGCAAAGCGTTCCAGATGTCCTTCGGGTAAAGGCACCTCGTCGAAGGCTTCCCGGTGCTGCTCAATATAATCTTTCAATCGGTCCATATCTTTCATTCGTCTTTATTCCTTTTTTATGAGACGCGGTGCGACATCTTTCTGCCTATTTCGCATTAATTCTTGTGAGACGCGGTGCGCCACGTTTCTGCCTATTTCGCATTAATTCTTGTGAGAGACGCGGCACGCCACGTCTCTACCCTTTTTGTAATAATTCGATCAATCGCCGTTTGCCACGCAAATACTGACTCCGCACACTGGATGGCTGTATCTTCAGGATCTGGGAGATTTCTTCCATATCGTAGCCTTCAAACAGATAAAGCGACAACACCACACGGGCCTGAGCCGGCACTTTCTCCAACGCATTCCGGACGGAAGCAACCGTCAGCAGCGTCTGTTCTTCCTGCTCCCGCAGCTCTTCCTCGTCGTCCGGCACATCCGGCAGCGTTTCTTCTATCAGTTCTTCTTCCGGCAACCGTCTGCGGACATAATCAATGGCCGTGCGGACGGCAATCCGACGAATCCATGCCTCAAAACAGAGTTCGTCATGATATTGATCCAGTTTCTCGAACAGCTTCAGGAAAGTATCCTGCATCGCCTCTTCTGCTTCCTCCGAATGACCCACGATACGCAGGCATATCGGATAAACCAGTGGAGCAAACCGGCGGTACATCGCCAGCTGCGACTGGCGATGCCGTTTCCGGCATCCGGCAATGAGTTCCTGAACTGAATCTTCCATATCTTTTCTGTTTTCTATCTATAAGACGAAGCCGCAAAACCAAAGGTTGCAAAAACAGGTAGAATTTTTGGGAATTATTTTTTCCAATATACGACGTTGGTCTCAATATAATGGCATACATTCTCCCATTCCTTCTCATCACGAATGATTCGATCATGGAACCTGGTTTGCCAAGCAAAGTCGGGTTGATCAATTCGGGCATATTTAGTAACTGCGCTTTTGATTCCGCCAACAACGACCGACAACCATCCTTGTAGCTGGGCTAATTGGCTTTTATCCGTACACAAATTATCGGCTACACATTCCATCCGTTTTGAAGAAGGGACCAAATCTCCATCTATAAAAACAACGCCATGAAAATGATCGGGCATCACGACAAAGCAGGGAATCTGAGCATAAGGATAATGTTCAGAAATATGTTCCAACTGATAAGACAAGAACTGTCCAACAGCCGATAAATACATTCTCTGATTACTGATTCTACCAAAATAATGAACACGATGGGCAGTACAAACCGTTACAAAATAAAATCCATTTCCATAATCATGCCAAGAGGCGCGGGCCGATTTCACCCGAAAATTTCTAAACAGTTCACAATCCTTCATAATTACAGGTTTTGTTAATAATTTCCCGAATGTACAAATTATTTTCCAAGCCCCAAACCATCATCCACAATTTACACATCATTTCCACACACACGTAGAGACGTGGCGTGCCGCGTCTCTATATATGTGAATGTTTAATAATATATATGTGAATGTTTAATATGGTAACGCACATATGCATTGATTGATAATATATTTAATACATAGAGACGCGGCACGCCACGTCTCTACAGGAAATGGGATGAACAAAAAAAAGGCGTGCCATTGCTGACACGCCCTCTTACATTAGAAACAAATTAAAAACTTATTTTACGATTACTTTCGTACGTTTTACGTCAGAACCGCTTTCCAGGACAACTACATAGATACCAGCCGGAACATTAATCTGTGTATCACCGCTGATACGTTCTTTAGCCTGTACGCGACCTGAAATGCTTACGATCGTTACATCGGCATTGGCAATACCACGAACCCATACACAACCTTTACCCGTTGTGATAGAAGCAGCCATGATATCTTCAATACCTGTCGGAGTGCCTGTAAATGTTGCTTTCACAGTCAAATCCTTCGTCAGCACAACTTCCTTAATCTGAGTCAAGCCAGTAACATCTCCTGTCCAACCAGCAAATTTAACACCACTTTCCGGGAAGGCAACCAAGGTAATCTGATCATTGTAATAATACTTACCATTGCTTGATCCCTGAATTTGAACACGACCCATCAAATAACCGCCTTCGTTCTTATATTCAGTCGGTATTGTTAATTTAATCTCAGTCGGATTAGAAAGTGTCACAGACACCGTCTTGTTTTCGGTAATATCTTTAATGGTATAAACACCGGATACTGGATTAATCGTAGTTCCACCTACCTTAACAACCACCTTAGAAGCATCTGCAGCCAAAGTAGCAACAGAGAAGCTAAAGGAATCACCACGTTTAACTGAATTAGCACCTGGTTTACTAATCACAGCACCACGCAAAGTTGTTGGTAAAGTTACTGTATAACGACTGTTCTCATCTATTTCAGGCTCTTCTTCAATATGCTTAAACTCAGCTGAAACTTCAACAGAAGTCTTTCCATCTAAGGTAATCGTTACATTTTGAGATGTATATGCAGTATTATTTACAACTAACTTACTGAATGTAAAATATTGTGCCGGCGTTGCCGTAATATTCAAACTTGTCAACCCGGAAATATCATCTCCTGAATTAACAGAATTCCCTTGACCATCTGTTACCTTGATTGTTCCATACAATGGCGTTTCAACCATCAAGATAGGAACAGTAATATCCAATACAGTTACTTCCGTTGGATTCTCTTGGGTAGAAACATAATTCTCTGTATCAGTCGGAATAAATACTACTGGATATTTTTCACCATCTACTGGTATAGTAGCCTTATCCTTCCATTGGAAACTACCTGGAACCATTGAAGAAGCACCTCCCGTTAAGTTAGCATAACTCAATGATTTACCCTTCAAAACAGGAAGAGCAGTTGGCCATACTATACTTCCAGCAGCAGGCGTTGCAGCCTTTATTGTAAATGTTCCACAAGTTTGTGTCAAAGACTTATGTCCATCACTTGCAGGAACAGTTACCTCTACTTCATAAGTTCCAACATTAACTGGATAGCCACTAACAGATTTACCGTCTTGCTTGAAAGCGATTGAATACTCTGAACGACCAACAGAAGTTCCATCTTCCTTAGACACGCTTAAATTATCTACTACAAAATCAGCCAATGTCTGAGGTGTTCCACTATATTGTACCTCATAAGGTTTAGGAGTAAAATTAACTTTATAATCTTTCGTTAACTTTGCAGATTCTTCAATCGTAAATAGAATCCTTTGACCTTGAGAATCATCAGGAACAACATATTTAAATACCTTTTGATAAGCGCCCGATGCTCCAGGTATTACAGAAACTCGCCCAACTTCCGACAATGTTCCTTTGTCATAATATAATTCCCCTTTAATTTTAGCGGGATCTATGCCTTGTGGATAATATACATAAATAAACAACTCGGAACCCGGCACAAAAGAATCTCCACTATTGCATCGAACTGCATCTGCATTCATTATCACAGCACCATTAAGTCCATTACCAACCTCTACAGTAACCTGTTGATCATTCACATTGTCTGTAGTTCCAACTTGAACTTTCTGATAGAATGTTACTTCATCATAATTAGTGTCATCTGGAGTAAACGTGAATTTCACCACATGTGAAGATGTCTTATCTCCTGTAGTTATAGTAGGTACAGAGAATGTTCCTTCAACACCTCCATTCGCATCAGCCCCTGTAATAACATATTCTCCATCTACCAATGAAACAGTAGGTACTTGGTTAAATGTCGGAGTAGCTTTCTCTATTACCAATTGATAATCTTTCGTTACTAGCGGTAAATAACCGGCCTTTTTAGCATCCTTATTAGGATTAGCAACTAACCGTACGTTATATGTTCCAGCTGATTTAGGCGCATCGGTTGTCCATGTACTACTACCAGCTAATTGATATTCAACAGAAACATAATCCTTCATTTCTGCTGGATCTGTTTTATACGCAAACGGACATTCATTACCAGTATAGACATTTTTCTGTGCATTATTTGCCTCATCTAAAATACTCAATGGTACAACACGCCAATCAGATACCAATTCAGAAGCTACAATACAAATATCCGCATCCGTTGAAGGAGCTGTAAACTCAGCAAAATATTCATCATTTCCATTAGAAACGCGACGTTCTACATTCAAAGCTTGACCACCTACGATTATATATTTGATATACCAGTTAGAAGAAGATTGAATTGCAGTCTTTAATTGATAATCTCCACCAGGAAGCAATGATTGTTTAGTATATCCTGTAATAGAAACGGGAGAAGTCAAATTACTTCCAGAAATAGTAACGGTCAAATCCTTTAAAGCGTGTTGAGAAGCGCCCAAACCTTCACCATTCAACATAACCCCAACATTAACAGAAGTCTTATCACCAAATGAAGCTGTAATCAACATATTTTCTTTGACTGTAACATCTACAAAATACTGGCCATTGGTTCCTAATTCCTTAGGAGTTTTAGGAGTACCATTAATTGTCAAAGTTGGTGTATATTTAGAATCTGTCGGGGTCAAAACAACACGAATTTCTGTGCCATAGGCAACCAATTGATTATTCTCAATCTCTTTTGTATAATTTCCTTCAGCATCTTTCGCAAAAACTTGGCAATAACCACGTTCGGAAGATAATTCCGAATTAAATGTCACCTTGCAATCTTTGCCAACGATCTCTGCATCGATATACGGTTCTTCATCATTATCTCCATCTACATACTTAGCAGCAACTCTACATTTTATAGGTCTTTTCGTTAAATCACCATCAATTACTTCCAAGCCTTTCAAAGCAAATGTAGATAATTCATAGCCTGAAGCGTTCGAAAAATCTATATCTATTTTCAGGTTAAGCCCTTGATCAACATTAGGAACTACATTATCGCCATCAGTGTCATAGGCACCAAAGATCTCTTGACCAGCATCAGTATATGCCTTAATTATAGCACCATTTGCTAAAGCATTTCGAGTTATAGACACATTTGCAGGTTTCACTGTAAAGCGCACACGATATTTGAAACCGTCTGTCGAAACCAATACACACTCATATTTACCGTGAACATAAACTTTATTGCTATCGAAGAAACGATATAATATATCATTACCAGCAACTGTCTTCTGAGGATCAGAAGTATCTTCATAAGCATTTGTTTTGTCATTCAACTTTTTCCATGATTCGGCATAGTCAATAGTTACATTTCCTGTAACTAAGTTGGTACAAATAACTTCATTAAGATCTAAATCTTTATTTGCTAATGGGCAAAGTGCATCGCTTAAAGTATATCCAGTAAAATCCTGAGTTCCAAAATCCACAGAACATCCTTCTTTTACAGAAACGTCTCTTATCGTATTTCCATCAAGTTTTAAGCTCGTCAACTCCTCCAAAGAAGTTAAATCCCAAGGATCGGCTTGTATATTCAATTAATTACCAGAAAGGTCCACAGTCGTCAAACTTACAGGTAACGAACCTGTAAAACCTGTCAATTGATTTTTTGACAAGTCTAGTACCTTTAAACCCGTCAAAGATGAAATATCCATTAACTTAACAAAGCCACAACCAGAAGCGTTTAAGGTTTGAAGTTTAGATGCACTAACTATATTATCGATCGTAGCCAACTTGGTACATCCAGATACATCTAACACCAGCAAATTTGAAGCGTAAGCAAGATTCAAATTAGTTAACTCAGTACTAAGAACTTTTAAAGAAGTAATTGTTCCAACGAAAGGTTGGTTAGCATCAGTCGTAATAAACTGAGACACTTTACCTTCTATCGTTAATGAAATATCCCCCCATGATGTTGTTGGCACCGCGTTATTTATTTCTAAAGTAGTAATAGCATCAGTTTTTGTCTTAAACGTATAAGAAGCAGTTGAGCCATCAGAACTCACAACAGGAACATCTGTTCCTATCTGTGGATAAGAGGCTGTCTTACCTGTAATGCCATTAGCAACAAATGTTTTTGCAGAAGAAGTAAAAGTAATTGTTACATTCTCTTCTTGTTCTGTTTGGGCAAGCCTTATCGTCTGTCCATCCACCTTCATAAACCCAGCCGACGTTAATAACATCAGCAATGCTAAAAGTAATCGTTGTTTCATAAAATATAATTTTTAAGTTAATAGTCCTACTTGTGTAATATACGTCTATCTATCTCTTTGTAATATAAAGTCTCCGCTCCTGTTTTTCCGCAGGTGGTTCACTGCATTCGTAACTTTTACTCAAATTTAAGTTGTTAACAAATGCTGATATGCCACAAAAATAAGAATAAAAATCATAATCTATCTATTTTTGATGAATTATTTTTCATAACCTTCCATTTTTATTGTGATTTATTATATATATGCTGATAGATGCGAAAAAAACAGGCACGCCATCACTGACATGCCTGTTTCCCATTTTGTATTTCTTGTCCTTTCGGACTTAAAAGACAATGTAAAAAACACGCTTTCGCCCTCACGGGTTACTCGTTACAAGTATCTTAAAAAGATTCATGTGCGTGCAAATTGTAATATATTCGTGTAAATATCAGGAGCCTGAGGCTCATGATTTGTTGTTAGTCATAACTTAATTATTTAACAACCACTTTGAAGCTTTCGCCGTCAACTGATACAACTACTACACCTGCAGGAGCTGTGATCTGTGCGTTGTCTGAAGTCAATACTTCGTTAGCTACTACCTTACCTAAGATTGTGCTTACGATTACAGACTTACCTTCTGCACCCTTAACAACTACGGCACCGTTTGTACCAGCTACTACTACGCTAGAAGCAGCGATTTCTTCATTAGCTGTCGGATTTGCATTTTCCAAATCTGTCTTAACATTGAATACTTCTGCATCTGCCATATTGTCTGTCAATACAGGTACACCATTGTTCCAACGTACATAAGATACTTTGTACGGATTAGCAACAGCATCGTATGCAGCCTTGTTATCTTTCAAATCAGCTGTTTCGATAATGAAGTCCTGAGTTGACTGATTTACGATACGGAATGCGAACAACATCGGGTTAACCAAACCTTCTGTGATAGTGAATTTCTTACCTGTTGAAGCTACTGTTACTGTATCTACATTGTGACGTGCTCCTACAAAGGCAAGTTTAGTATACTGGCCATTTGCCAAGAACGGATTGTCTAACAATTTAGCATAAGCTGCTGCTGAATCTGCCAATGAAGTCAGATAATCTGCATCTACATAACCCGGAATTGTTTCAAGGTGTTCATCTGCGCAATCTGCATCAACACCGTGGATCGGACAATACTTCTTAGCCGGTGTGATTTCCGGTCTTACAGCCAACATGAACAACGGTTTTTCTGTATTGTTGCGTACATAAGCTGTATCAACGAACAAGGCTGCATTGTAACCGTCACGATCATAAGTCATTCCTAAGAAGTCACCCTTTTCGAACAAGAACTCATCAGAATATTCTGTACGATAGATAGCTACTGTATCAGGAGCAACCGGTGCAATGTTACGATAGATGTTGTAATCACTATAATCTAATTTCAACTGAGCATTAGCATTCCAGTCATAAATATTAGCCTGCTGACGAGCTTCTCCGTAGTTGAAGTCGAAGTAAACCATCTGTGTAGCTGCAACTTTTCCAGCTGCTTTAGCTGAAGCCAATATCTTTTCACCGTCAACAGACACAACTTTACCAGTATTATCTTTTGTTACGATGGTTTTATATTTGTCATTTGCATTTTTAAGATAGTTATCAAAGTCATCATTATCTACATTCAAGATATTAACCTGATTATTATCTTTTTCTTTGATAACAAAGGCATCGAACTCATCTGCATTATTTATATCTCCATTTGCATCATAAGTTGGAGTAACCAATTCGAACTTATTATTAGTTGTATTGAAATGCAGATACTTTCCATCGTGCATAAAGTTATAACGATAGAAGCTTACAGTATCAGTCTTATCAATCCATTCATTCTTTTCGTTCTTACCAATATATGTATTCAAAATACGGAATACATCATTGTTTGCATTATAATCATCCTCTACAACAATAACATTGTTATCTGTTGTCTTAACTGTATCAGCTTCGAAATTAACAGCCGCAGCCGGATCTTTTGTTAATAACAAAGTACCCACACCATCCATACCAATATAGATAGGATCACCTGTCAAATCACTTGTAAACTGGATCTTATATGTATTATCAACGCCCGTAGAGTTAGATTTTACGCCTGCACCATAATAATCAAATTCATCAAATGCATCCAAGTTAATTTCTACACCTGCTGCATTCTTTGCTTTTGTAATCTGATAATACTGAGCATCAGCTCCTTCACCATCACGATAAACATTAGCATCATCTGTATAGCGCAAAGAAGCAAATGAAATTGGAGCCACTTCTTTAGTTTCACGATTTACCCAGATGTAGCCATCCTTATTATCGTTTTCTCTTAAAATCCACTGACCTTCCGGAGCCGTCTTAGCTACAGTAATAGCATCTTGCCAAGCATCAGGATCTGCCGGATTCATTGCTTTATCATCGTTTACACGAACGATATTCCATGCATAGCTAAAGAAGTCTTCTGCATCAACAAAATTATTAGCAGTGAAGCGAACACATACTTTATCATCCGTATAATCAGCCTTTTGTAATGTATATTGAGGGGTTGAACCTGTAGCATTTGCAGCAGTTGCAGTTGTCAAATAATAGTTACCATCAACTTCAGAAACATAAAGTTCTTCCCAGTCTGAGCCAACTTTCAATGCAACCTCTAAAGCTTCATCTGCTACAACATTTGGAGAAGTTACTTTAAATACATAAGAGCGAATAACAGCTTTTGTAGGATCTGCCAAATCTGCTGCTTCTTGTTTAGCCAATTCATATGGCGTCATTAAAGCAAACTTATATCCAGTTCCAGCTAAACTATTATTTAAACCAGACCACTTATTATTTGTCAATACAACAACTTTATCGCCACATGTCAAATAAGTTTCATTATTTGACGTATTAAGAGGTTGGTTCCAGCTGTACTTTGTACCAATATTATTGGTTGCTTTCAAATCACCAGCAAAAACATTTCCCTTCAAATTATGTTTTTCGGCATAGTCCTGCCAAACATTTTTATCATAATAACCAACACCAATAGTAAATGAAGACAAGAATTTAGCATTCAATTCGCTTATTGACAATTCATCTACAGCTGGAGTATAGAATTGGACATTCCATGCAGAAGCCGAGCTCCTTAAAAAAGCAGGGTTACCATCCACATCATACCCCAAGAATAAACCTTGTCCAGCGACTGCCAATTTAGTACCATTAAACTTAAATTCCTGATATTTACCATCGACAGCAATTGAGCCATTAGCGTTAACGCCCAATTTCAAGCCGGCCATATTTACCAAGTTAAAGTTTCCAGTAATTATACCATTTACTTTAACTGGCACAACTTTCCACAAGTTAAATTCAGTAACCGCCTCTGATTCAACCATTGACACTTCTAAAGAGCCACCAACCTTAGTCAATTGCAAAGAATAATCAGAGTAAGTAGCAGCACTACCTCTAGTGCATTTCAAAACATAATATTCGCCATCAACGTAATCCCAAACAGTAGATGTAGCATTTGGTATAGCCTGCTCTCCATTTTCAATTGCCAAGCTTTGAGCAAAAGCAGGAGTTGCCATTCCACCAGCCAGCAGGGCGCTGACACAAAGCGTAATAAACTTTTTGTTCATAATAATAAAATTAATATTAATA
>ERZ779865.203-NODE-203-length-55262-cov-5.862843_pt1 | contig 55262 bp, 45 predicted proteins | sample MGYA00433088_ERZ779865 | MGnify/ENA primary metagenome ERZ779865 (study PRJEB29588, sample SAMEA2151703) | human gut metagenome | biome: human gut; feature: human-associated habitat; material: faeces | place: Denmark | collected 2008/2010 ... | reverse complement strand
ATGACCCTCTGCTTGTAAGGCAGATGCTCTCCCAGCTGAGCTAAACTTCCACATTCTCTTTGCCATCAAGGTTTTCGTTTCTCTGTGTCTTTTCCCTGACGACTATTGTATTATACACCATTTTGTCCGGATTGTCAATAGCTTTTTTAAAAAAAATTAAAAAAATTTAAAATTTCCACACAAACGGCTCTGTTAAGCCAAATAATTATAAAAAATGCTGTATCCCGACATGGAACACAGCATTTTTATTATCAGCCAAGCTTATCGCTGGTGCTGAACAGGCAGAGCGTATAAACCACCGGCAGCGCCAGGATAATAATATCGCCAAAGAAATTGAACTTTCCGCTTGCGATGCTGCAGAACAGCGATATCACGGAGAGCAGCGACATCAGCGCGCCAGCAATGAGCGCGGGACGCGCCGCCTTCATTCCGCCTCCATGGAGCGCATGCAGACCGAAAATGAACATCACGCCGAAGCCTATCGTCACGATGAGCATGCTCATCAGATTGCCGAGGTACCCCATAATGCCGCCGCTGTTTATCATCGAAAACATAGCATAACGGAAGAAAATGCTCTTGCCGCCAAACAGTACCTTGAAATTCAGCACCAGTGAAAGCACTGCCAGAATGCCGCTCAGCCACGAAGTTACCTTTATCGCATTTTTCATGTTTTCACCCTCAGAGAGCCTTCAGCGCACGCTGACCAATGTCCTTGCGGAAGTGCGCCTTTTCAAACGTGATGGTATCAACCGCCTTATAAGCCTTATCCAGCGCCTGACGCAGATCGTCGCCGGTGGCAGTCACGCCGAGAACTCTTCCGCCTGCGGTGTAGTACTTGCCATTCTCAAGCTTTGTGCCTGCGTGATAAACGTATGCCAGCGCGGACTGTCCCTTTTCATCAAGGCCGCTTATTTCCTTGCCGGTCCCGTACTTCTCGGGGTAGCCACCGCTTGCGATGACGACGCATGCGCAGGATTTGTCGCTCCACTTGATGTCAAGCTGATCAAGCTTCTCTTCCCATACGGCTTCCATGATGTCAACAAGGTCGGTCTCCAGCAGCGGAAGCACTACCTGAGTTTCAGGGTCGCCAAAGCGGCAGTTGTACTCGACTACCTTTGCGCCGTTGGGTGTGAGCATAAGCCCGAAGTAAAGGCAGCCCTTGAACGGACGTCCCTCAGCCTGCATGGCTGCGATAGTGGGCTTGAATATCTTCTCCATGCACTCAGACTTGAATGCGTCGGTATAGCAGGGGTTGGGGGCGATGGTGCCCATTCCGCCCGTGTTCAGACCCTCGTCATTGTCGTTGGCGCGCTTGTGGTCCATGGAAGATATCATGGGCTTCACAGTCTTGCCATCGGTGAACGCAAGAACAGTCACCTCGGGGCCAGTCATGAATTCCTCAACGACTATCTCAGAACCGGATTTGCCGAACTTTCCGTCAAGCAGCATGGAATTAACGGCAGCCTTTGCTTCCTCAAAGTCCTTTGCGATGATAACGCCCTTGCCGAGCGCAAGTCCATCGCACTTTATTACTGCGGGATAGCTGTTCTGAGCCTTTATGTACTCTATAGCCTTATCAGCGTCGGTGAATGTTTCATAGCCCGCGGTGGGTATGCCGTACTTCTTCATCAGCGCCTTTGAGAACACCTTGCTTCCCTCGAGGATAGCGGCATTCGCACGTGGACCGAAAGTCTTGAAGCCTGCCTCGTTGAGCCTGTCGACCATTCCCATAACGAGGGGATCGTCAGGGGCAACAAAGACAAAGTCAGGCTGCAACTTCTTCGCAAGCTCCAGAATTCCGTCAAGGTCGGTCGCCTTCACCGGAAAGCACTCAGCCAGCGCGGAAATCCCTCCGTTACCGGGAGCAGCCCATATCTTGTCAACCTTGGGAGACTTTGCCAGAGCGGTGATTATCGCATGTTCGCGTCCGCCTCCGCCTACTACCAGAATATTCATATTGATAACGTCCTTTCGAAAGTAAAAAATACTGCATGTTTATTTTATCATATTATCTGACTTTTTTCAAGGCATTTTGCAAAATTATGCGATTTGACTTTTTCGCAGTGCAATGCTATAATAAACGCAGTAAAACAGCAGAAAGGAACGCCATGAAATTACGAAATCTGGCTGCCGCGTCACTCGCGCTGCTCACCCTCACCGGGTGCAGCGCTGAAAAGCCGCAGTCCCTTGAAATATATGCAATGAACACGCTGATGTCGATGAGCGCTTACGGCGAGAATGCTGGAGAAGCCCTTGCAGCAGTTTCCGCAAAAATGAACGAGCTTGAACAGGAGCTTTCCGTGACGATAACCGAAAGTGACATAAGCCGCGTGAACACAGCCGCAGGAAAGCCCGTTGATGTCTGCGACGACGCCCGAAAGATCATAGAAGAAGCACTGGAAATATCAGCGCAGACCGATGGCGCGCTGGATATCACGATATACCCGGTGGTAAGCGCCTGGGGCTTCACTACCGGGGAACACAGGGTGCCATGCGCCGGGGAACTTTCGCAGCTGCTGGAACTCACCGGCTGGGAGGAGGTCCAGCTTTCCGGCAGCACAGTCACGCTCCCAGAGGGATTTGAGATAGACCTCGGCGCGCTGGCAAAGGGCTATGCCGGGGACTGCGCAGCCGAAATACTCAGCGGGTACGGGGTTTCCTCTGCGGTACTTAATCTCGGCGGAAATGTCTGCGCGATAGGCTCAAAACCCGGCGGCAAGCCCTGGAAGGTAGCCGTCACCGACCCCGGCGACATCTCCGCATACCTTGGCACGCTCACGGCAAGCGATGAGTTCATCGTCACATCAGGTAAATACGAGCGCTGCTTCACCGCTGAGGACGGAAGCACATATCACCACATAATCGACCCTGCGACCGGATATCCGTCGGAAAACGGCGTCGCTTCCGTCACAGTCGTGGGCACGCAGGGAATTCTCTGCGACGCGCTGTCCACTTCCCTGCTGGTCATGGGGGAAGAAAAAGCATGCGCTTTCTGGCAGGAGCACGGCGGCTTTGAAATGATAATCGCGACCGACGACGACAGACTGCTGATAACCGAAGGGCTTTCAGAGCGTTTCACGCCACAGGACGGGCATGTGATTACCACAATATGTGCAGATTGAACGAATTTCATTCTCGCTTTTGCTGAATTTTGGCGAATATTATAAAACCCCTTGATTAATTACCACAAATATGTTATTATAGTATCAGCAGGTAATTTTTTATCCAAGGGGGCGAAAGCTTATGACAGTATTTAATGGTAAAGGCGTTTACGGCGCGATAGTGTCCGGCAGCGTATGCATGCTGAAAAAGCCGACGCTCCGCACAGAAAAGCTCCATATCAGCGACGCTGCCGCGGAAATAAGCCGTTTTGAAGAGGCAAAATACACCGCGGGTCAGCAGCTTCAGGAACTGTACGATATGTACATCGACCAGATCGGCGAATCCAACGCGCAGATATTCAATATCCACATGATGATGCTGGAGGATGAGGATTACTGCGGCTCCATCACCGGAATGATCGAAAGCGAAAGTGTCAATGCAGAGTATGCGGTGCAGCAGACCTCCGAGGTTTTCGCAAAAATGCTGGAATCCATGGATAACGAGTACATGCGCGCACGCTGCGCAGATGTACGCGATGTTTCACAGCGGCTTATATCCATTCTGTCGGCATGCCCGATGGATCTCAGCGATATTCCGGAAAACGCCATAGTCTGCGCTGACGATATAACCCCCAGCGAGGCCGCGGCGCTTGAACAACGGCATATCTCCGCATTCGTGACTGCTTTCGGCTCGCCGATATCGCACACCGCGATACTCGCGCACAGCATGGATATCCCTGCAGTCATCGGAACCGGAGAGGATCTGCTGACAAAGGCACGCGACGGTGAAGAAGTCATCGTGGACGGCTTTGCGGGTCAGGTCATACTCAGCCCAGACGCGTATGCTAAAATAAGGCTCAACGCCAAGAAACACACGCGCTCCCGTGCAGCTTCCACCGCAGAAACACGCACCGCTGACGGCAAACGCATAATCCTGCTGGTCAGCGATACTATGGATATCCCCGAATTTGCGGACGGGATTGCTGCGCTCAACTGCGCTGAAATGCCCGATGAAGCCAGCCAGTTTGAATTCGACCGCAGCGTTGCCGAAATCGCGGAATACAGCAAGGCTGTCATCTGCCTGCCCGCGATAAAGTCCTCCGACCCGGACAGATACGAAAAATATCAGATTCAGATACGCGCGGCGATAAGATCCTGCACACACGGCAGCCCCAGCGTGCTTTTCCCGAAAGTAACCTCCGTGACAGAAGCGCGTAAGATACTCAACGCCTGCGACGAAATACGCAACACGCTTATTTCCGAGGGGTATGACTGCTCCGAAAATTCCAGGCTGGGATTTATGATAGACACCCCTGCCGCTGCAATAATCAGCGACATGCTGGCGCCGATGTCCGACACCCTGATGATAGACAGCGACCTACTCGCACGGTGCCTTCTCGCACGCTCCGAGGTGAGCGTGTTCTCTGAGGAATTCGCCGAGGGTCAGCGCGTCGCGGTCATGCGTATGATAAGCTTCTGCGCTCGCAATGCAGTAAAGAACGGCGCGCGCATCGGAATATGCGGCTCCCTTGCGGCTGACACTTCGCTCACGGAAGAATTCCTGCAGATGGGCATAGACAAGATATGCATTCCGCAGCATATGCTTGGTGAAATACGCGCGGCTGTCATGAACACAGATCTATCCGACGTGTGATTTTAGCGATTTCCACAGTTTTTTTCATCGCAGGAAAAATAATTGTGCGTAACTACAAATATCATAAAATTATCCTGACGGCTGCAACCTATTTAATGTATACATGGTTTTATTAGTAGAAAGCTGACATTCTGCTCTGAAAGAGAGGTAATGATTATGAAAAAAATCGCTTTCATAGCCACTGTAATGGCGGCTGCAATATTACTTACTGCGACGGTCTCCGCAGCAGATGTTCCGTTAAAGAGACTTGGCAAGACCGCTGAATACAACAGTTCAGCAACTGTCAGCACCGCTTCCCTGCTTTCCAGCAGGTCCGTGAAAAACACGCTGGTGGTAAAATCCGGCGAGGCAATGATCATCCCCGCGGGAAAGAAGCTGGTGCTCAAGCGCGGCTGCCGCGTCAAGGGAACTCTGTATATCCAGGAAGGCGGCAAGCTTTCCGTCAGCGGTGGGACGCTTGAAATAACCGGTTCCGTTATAAACGATGGAACTATTTCGGTCGGCTCAAAGGCTTCCGTCAATATTAAAAAGAATGGCGAACTGTACACTTCTGCAAGCGGTACGTTCAAATCCACCACAAAGAACATCACAATAAACGATGATTCAACCACCGTATGCCTTGGCACAGCCAGCATTTCAGGCTGCAGCGTCGGTTCAAAGAAAGCGCTGAAGCCCGACCTGGTTTCAGCGGTGAGCAGGACCACCGACCCCAAAACCGGTGGCGTGATCGACTCAAGCAAGATCTCTGCAGACGCCGGTGCCAGCATGGTGAACGTAGGGTACTTCCTGGATCAGACTGTTCCCGTTAAGGCAAACACACAGAACGCTTCGCTGCTCTTTGACAACGGCAGTTCTCTGAAATTTTCATTCATCAACGGGGAACTTGCGTCTATCGGCGACGCAGAAATGAGAGAAATAATGCTCACAGCAGATATCACCGACCCGATCACGGCTTATTCTGAAAAGCTGACCGACATGTGGCTGAAAAAGTGGAAAACCATCAGCGCCGACAATGCCATGGTGCTCCCGCGGCTCACTGTTTATACCTATAAGATGAGCGACGGAAGCTGGTTCGCAGCGCTCATCTATTCTTCCTACAAATCTAACGACGCAGTGTTCTACAGACTGGCAGACGGCAATGTGACTGAACTCGGTCAGAGCAAGTGCGGTCTTAAGCTTGAAATGTTCAAGAAAAACGGGAACTACATTCTGCACACCACAAACGTTCTTACTTCACTGGCTGGCACCGATAGTTCAGGCGTTGACGGGAAAATCGTCACCGACACCACCGACTACTATTTCTCCGTGAACAAGAACAGGATGGATACCGTCGGCATATTTGAAGAAACCGCTTTCGGCGATAAGGTTGACGGCTGGTTCACACAGAACGACGGCAAGAACACGAGCATTCCGGCTTCGCAGTACGACAAGCTGCAGAGCAACATCATCAGCGGTTATACCCTGGTTTCCAGCGAGAATTTCGACAAGAACGGCGACCTTAACAGCGATGATTACTATAAGTTCACCGAAAAGAACGTTGACGGTCTGAGAAATCTTTTCAGGCAGAAACTCACTGTACTTGAAAGGGTGGATATTGATTTCACGGCGCAGTAATGATACTTGACACCACAATGCTCATGTGCTATAATTAGTTTGTACGTGATCACACAAGGCGGTACGAATACGTACCGCCTTTTTTTCAGCGGCAGACGCCACAGAACAATAAAGGAGAATGCACATGCGTAACATCACAGTCGCAGCAATACAGATGTCAGTGCCGGAAACCCCGGAGAAGTCCATCGCAAAGGCAGAAAAACTGGTGCGCCAGGCAGCAGCCGGGGGTGCGAACGTAATACTTCTGCCGGAGCTTTTCGAGAACTGGTATTTCTGCCAGGAACGCCGCTACGACAGCTACAAGCTTGCTTCCACAGCGGATGAGAACCCGGCGGTACGGCACTTCCGCAAGGTTGCCGCAGAACTCGGCGTCGTCATGCCGATAAGCTTCTATGAGCAGGACGGAAACGTGCTCTACAACAGCATAGCGATGATCGACGCGGACGGCTCGGTTATGGGAGTTTACCGCAAGACACATATCCCCGACGACCACTTCTACCAGGAGAAATTCTACTTCACCCCGGGTGGAACTGGCTTCAGGGTATGGGACACACGCTTCGGCAAGATAGGCGTAGGCATCTGCTGGGATCAATGGTTCCCGGAAGCTGCACGGTGCATGGCTCTCATGGGAGCCGAGGTACTTCTCTACCCCACCGCTATTGGTTCCGAACCCGTTCTTGAATGCGACAGCATGCCGCACTGGCAGCGCTGCATGCAGGGACACGCGGCTGCAAATCTCGTTCCGGTCGTTGCAGCTAACCGTATCGGCACCGAGACCGTCAAGCCCGACAGCGAAAACCAGAACCAGTCCTCGGCGCTGACTTTCTACGGCAGCAGCTTCATCGCAGACAACACCGGCGCGCTGGTGGAATGCGCAGACCGCGCCAGCGACTGCGTACTCGCCCACAGTTTCGACCTTGACGAGCTGCGCGACATGCGGCTCAGCTGGGGCGTATTCCGCGACAGGCGCCCCGAAATGTACGGAAAAATAACCGAGAGGTAACGATATGAGAGTACTTGACACCACCCCGCAGCAGGACGGCTTCTACATGCCCGCGGAATTCTCACCGCATTACGGCTGCATTCTGATATTCCCGGAGCGCTCGGACTCGTGGCAGTACGGCGCTTATGCGGCAAGAAAGGCGTTCGTGCAGGTCTGCACGGCAATAGCAAAAAGCGAGAAAGTAACCGTCTGCGCCAGCGCAAGGCAGTACGAAAACGCCCGCAGAATGCTCCCCCCGCATATACGCGTGGTGGAGATGTCCAGCAACGACAGCTGGGCGCGGGATTACGCCCCGACATTCGTCACAAACGGCTCTGTTATCCGCGGCGTCAACTGGAGCTTCAACGCATGGGGAGGACTGGTGGACGGGCTGTATTTCCCGTGGGATCAGGACGACAGAATGGCGCGCAAGCTCTGCGACCTCTATGACAAGAACATGTATGACGCCTCCGGATTTGTGTTGGAGGGTGGCTCGATACATTCCGACGGCGAGGGAACGATACTCACCACCGAAGCCTGCCTGCTCAGCGCAGGCAGAAACCCCAACCTCACGAAGCAGCAGATAGAAGAAAAGCTGATGGAATACCTCGGAGCCAAAAAGGTGATATGGCTGGAGCGCGGTATTTACAACGACGAGACCAACGAGCACGTTGACAATATCTGCGCTTTTGTGAAGCCCGGCGAAGTAGTGCTCGCATGGACCGACGACGCCTCCGACCCGCAGTATGAGATGTCACGTTCCTGCCTGGAGATACTGGAAAACTCCACCGACGCAAAGGGGCGCAGAATAAAGGTGCACAAGCTGTACCTCCCGAAGCCCGTGACTATCACCGCAGATGAATGCGACGGGCTGGACACCATGGACTTTGAGCCGACCAGGACCCCCGGAGAACGTCTTGCGGCAAGCTATGTGAACTTCTACATATCCAACGGCGCAGTGGTCATGCCGTTCTTCAACGACCCTGCCGACGAGCCAGCGCGCCGCAAGCTGCAGGAACTTTTCCCGGAGCGTGAAATTATACCGGTATATGCCCGCGATATTCTCATAGGAGGAGGAAATATCCACTGCATAACCCAGCAGATACCCGCATTCACAAGTGAAGAATAAAGGAGCGTGCGAATGAAGAGAATACCTGCCATTATTACGGCTGCAGCCATCACCGTTACACTTTCCGGCTGTCAGCTTCTCAGCAAGCCGGAAAGCAATTCCGGCTCGACCAGCGAACCTGATACCACGACCGTTCATACTCCGCGTACAGAAGCGCCGCAGGAACCCAGCGTCATTACCCAGGACGTCGACATGTTCACTGTTGTTGAACTCCCTGTCGTGCGGGAAGAACTGAAGGTAAACGGCGCCGACCCGTGGCTCTATGACTTCCGGTATATCGCGGCGTGCGGTTACGGCGCGGACGACAGCTTCCGCGATACCGAGATGTACTACGGGCTTTCAGGCGAGATCTCAAGCCGCTCGCTCAGCTACTGCTTCTACGACCACACGGGCGAAGTAACAGTAAAGGACGCTGCACTTTTCAGTGAAAATTCCAGCGAACCCCTCGTCATCAAGGACAAGGAAATCAGGATGGATACCACGAAAATGACCCGGGGGCTGTATTCCATCACCGCTGATCTTTCCAACGGCAAGACCGTGCGGCTGCCTTTCTATGTCGGCGATAGCGGGACGTATTTCTGCTCAATGACCCCGGACGAGGAAGCCGCGTCGGGATTCAGCGCCCACAGGGAGAAGCTTTACGACCTCATCAGCGAATACGGCGTGAAGCCCGGAAACAGCTATGACCTCACCCACCTCGCATATCCCCACTACCCATACAACGACCAGATAAGGTGCGACACCGAGCTGTGGGCAGACCTTTCGTCAGAGATAACAGAGCCGGAATGGTCGGACGCGCACAAGCTTCTTGCCATACACGACTGGATAACGCAGAACCTCGCGTTTGACCAGTACGTTGCGGATAATCGTTCCCCCCGCGCGGAAATGAACATCGACTGGAGCGGAAAATACAATATGTACGACACCCGTGCCGGCGTCTGCTGGGACTTCTCAAACGCCATGATAACCATGTGCCGCGCCCAGAATATCCCCGCAGTAAGCGTTGAGACTGCAGACGGAAGCCACATGTGGGTCGCAGTCTACGTCAACGGCATATGGACGGATATCGACCCCACGGACGACGTTCTCCGCATGGTTTACGGTGAGGACCTCACGGACATTTCCGACAGCGACAAAATATTCTGCTATGACGGGTACTACTCCCCGGAAACAGGTTCTTCCTACAGCGAGCCGGGGACACTCAACCAGCAGCTGTGGACATGCGAAATAGACTCCGACGGACTTTATGTAAGACGACCGATATAAAATTATCCCCTCTTCGCTCAGGAAGAGGGGATATGTTTTAGTAACGAGCGTCCAGAATTCCGCAGTCAGACGACATGTTGTCCGAAAATATAGGGAGATCCATGTCAACAACACCGCGCGGGATATTGTCGCCATAATATGCACGACCATATAAAGCACGATTTCCAATATATTTTATACTTTTGGGGATTTCAAGTCTGTTTTCGCAGCTCAATGCAGACGTACCAATCGTCTGAACGCCGTCGGGTATCTTGTAATCCCCTGGTTTTCCCTCAGGGAATTTCAGAATCTCCGTCATTGATTTATTGTAAACCACTCCATCGTCATCAGTATAAACCTTATTATCATCAGCAATGTTGATACTCTCAAGAGAGGAACATCTGTTAAATGCATATTCGCCAATACTTTCAACACTTGCGGGAATGTCAATAGCACTGATATCCGAACATCTTGAAAAAGCACCCGTGCCTATTTTTATAAGTGAATCGCTCAGCTTTACGTCTGTCAGCTGTTCACAGCCGCCAAATGCCCAATCGCCTATCTCGCGGACTGAAGAAAGGTCGGCTTTGCCTGCTGCCCCATTGTCTCCGGCGATGTATATTTCATTAAGTTCCGTGCAGTTATAGAATGCGTGTGCTCCAATTTTAGTAACCGTAGAGGGAATGCTCAGTTCTGAAATGTTTTCTCCGCTGAACGCATAACTTCCGATTTCCGTCACGCCTTCAGGCCATGACAGCGTTTCCGGCGATATTGACCAGCCGGTTATAACAAGCCCTCCATCTTCTTTCTCATCATATATGTATTCCGCATTGAGAAAACAAACATCAACGTCGTCGAAATAATTTTGTACAACATGATATCCGGCACGTAAATCGTAGTCGTTTTTTTCGTCAGAGTCCCGCATAATAACTACAGACGCAGTGGCGTCAGATGTCGAAACCGCACTGTCGGCTATTTCTGCAACCCTTTTTCCGTCTATTTCATCTGGAACAACTATGCCTATCTGCGCAAGGGTATAGTCCGTAACCACAATGTCATTCCCGTTGGCTGTATATGTAAGCAATCCTACTGAGCCATCACTGTCGGCAGAATACACCGGAACCCGGTAAGTCTGCTCAGACAAACTGCATCCTGAGATCGTGGTACCAGCAATTATCGCTGCGGCTGCAGCAAATATCATAACGATGCTTCTCTTTTTCAAAGTTATCCCTCTCATTCTCACGTCTAATACTAACAGACGTTTTTTTCTCGAAAATCATATTTATAGTATATATCAAAATAATAAAAAAGTCAATAGTCTGTTTAAAAAAAGAAAAAATATTTATAGTATATATACATAACGAGTGGAAGGGGAAATAAAATGAGTGACGCGGTAAAAAAATTCGGGCAGCATATAAGGTACTATCGACGTGAAAAAAATCTCAGTCAGGAACAACTTGCAGAATTATGCGGGCTTCACCCGACATATATCGGGCAGCTTGAACGCGGTGAGAAAAACGCTTCCATTGAAACCGTGATACAGCTTTGCAAAGGTCTGGACATTACTCCGTCAGTCCTGTTCGAAAATATAACGACCGCTACTGACGATACCCCAGCTAAACAAGCCTATGAACTGTTTCTCAGCTCTCCTTCAGACAAACAGGAACTTTTACTTGATATCCTGCGCAAAGCCATACAGCTTATAAACTAAAAAATCCCCTCTTCCTGAACGAAGAGGGGATTTTTACTGATGTCACTTATGGTTTTCTTCGAACCACTTTGCTGCCATCATCGGTGAAAGTACGAAATCAAGCACTTCCTGTGCGCCGTCATAAACAGCGCCGGAACCGCTCTCCTCACCGGGACCTGCCTCGCAGATATCGTAAGTCACCTGCGGACGGTACTTTATCCTGCAGTAAAGGAACTCCGGAGGAATGTAGTCTATCTGGGAAATCTCCTCCAGCCACAGGAACGGCGACATGCCGCCAATGGAAACATCGTCGATTATCCAGCCGCCAGCCGCGTAGGAATCATTAGCGCAGAGGTACAGCGAGAACTTGAACTTCTGCTCCTTGCCGGCTTCATTAAGCAGACCTATCGAGAAATCCTTAAGGATAAAGCTGTTTATCATGTTGGACTCGTAGCCGCAGCACGGGCAGGAAGCGCCATAGCCATACAGCTTTGCATTGATGTCGCGTGCGAAGTAATTCTTGTACAGCCTGGGGTCCTTTATGCCTGCAATGCGCCTTACCTCGCCGCGCAGATAATTAAACTCGCGGTGCTGTATAGTGGGTATCGGCTTATAGTAATAGGGTATCTGGTCAACCAGCACCTGGTTCGGTTCCTCGGAGCTGGAATACAGCACGCTCAGCGCTACGCCGGTATGCCCTGTCAGAATGAACTCGATGAACTTCGCGAACTGCGGCTTGTTAAGGCCGTCACGCAGAACAACATACTTTAAAGTTTTTGCCTCCAGGTCGGACGGAATTCCGTCTGCCGGGTCGATAATGCGGAGTATCTTGTCATTCTCGCCAAGAAGCGCAACCCTGCTCAGACCAAGATCGCAGGTGTATATCTTCGCGATTTTGTCGGCTACTGCCTCTGCGGTGCCAAGGGCAGGCAGAACAGTGAGAATTTCCTCGGCGTCGTAGTCATATCTGCCCGGATTATACGGAAAGTCGAACACACGCCCGTTGAACATTCCGCTCTCGATGAGTGTATAAACATCGCCGATTATCTCCAGCAGATCGGTGTTGCTGATATTCGGGGGGATCATGAACTGCTTGCCGTAAGCGGAGAATCTGTAGCGCTTGTTGATATCCAGCGCAAGAGTTACTTCACCGCCCTGGCTCTTGATCTCGCGCAGGAACGTCATGGTGTCCTTGCCGTTGGTGAACGAATTGACAAGCAGCGTGATCACCTGGTTGTAGATCTGATGGCTCTCAAAGCGCATCTCATGGCTCTGGATAACGTCCATTGCCTTCTTGAGATTTGTTATCTGTATCTTGGATATCTCGAAATGTATCTCGCTTCCGCCCGATGTGATGATGAACTGGAAGTACTTCATGTCGATGCGGTAGGAATCGCCGAACATCTCATCAATTACCCTGAACGCCTCTTCAAGAGCGTTCTCATCGGCAACAGCGCCGTTGACGATGCAGTTCTTGAGTTTCAGGCTGATGATGTTCATGAAGCCATCGGACAGACCGTAATCCTTTATGTTGCGGTTCTTGTCGGAGCACATGATGTAGTCGTGTCCGTCCTGACGGAACGAATATGCATACTCGACGCCCTTTTCATTGGTCTCCTGACGGTACCAGTCGTACTTAGCCGCGAATACACGGTCGCCGTCCTCACCGTACCACTCCTGCATCTGGTCAAGCTCTGCAAGAAGCATCCGGGAAGCCTCGCCGCTGTCGTGAGCCTCAATATCGGTATCTGCCCTCTCGGTGTAGTAACCACGCTCGCGCAGTTCAGTGAATGTCACAGGCTCGTCGCGGCCCGGGAACTTGACGGAAATGTTCTCTGCGAACTTCTCACGAAGCCCCTTAACCAGCGAACTTGTGATTATGTAATTGTAGAAGAACTCAAACACATACTGCGCGGGTCTGAGCATGTAGCGCTCAGGGTTGTCAGGACGCTTGGTGAGCTGCAGCACGAACAGTCTGCGGTATTCCTCAACGATGTCGATGATATCCTCTTCGATCTCAGCGGAAACTTCCTCGATGCAGTCGTGACGTATACCTGAACGGTTGTTGGTAATGTATCTGTTAGGAACGCTGACAAAGAACGCGGACAGCTGCTCCTGCAGGAACGCCTGACGGCTCGCCTTGACAAGACCGGTCAGCTCAAAGGTGGAGAAGTAATTGTACTTGCTCATCAGCACCTTTGCAGCCTCGCGCTTTGCGCCGGAAATAGCGAACGGAATAAGGTAAACGAAGCCGTTTTCCTCCATATGGATAAAGTCGGCAACGGACTTCCCGTTCTCGCTGAAGCGTATCTTCGGCAGACCGTTCTCAGCCTGCGGGTGCTCCTGTATCTTGTAAACCACCTCGGGCTTACCGAAAGAAATAACGGCAATGTTGAAAGTCCTCGACGGAGTTTCCTGCTCGTCGGTGGCTTTAAGGTGCTTCTTTCTGATGAACGCAAAGCACAGGTCGACCATGTTGATATAGTCGCCCTTTTCAGATGTCATCGTGACAAGATTGTGGTGCAGCTTCTTCTGGTCTTCCTCGTCCAGCGCGAATACTATTTCGGTGTGCTTGAACTGCGGTGCGGTGAGCTCCAGCTCGCGCACCTTTAGCGTTCCACCGTCGTTTACGACGCGCAGCGAATAGTTATTGGAGCGCATCTTGAACCAGTCAACATTCGCGAATACGCTCTTGGCGCCAAGACCGAAACGACCCTCGCGCTCCTTGTTTCCGTCGTTTCTGCCGACGGAAAGATAATAGAATACCTGCTCCAGAGAAAATCCTGTTTCATTATAAGTCAGCTTTACCTGACCCTCGTCCAGGAATTCGATCATGACCTTGATGTCATTCTCCTCATAATCGCAGCCGAAAACGTTCTGCAGCAGCTCTCTTATGATAGATTCCCTGGGGTAATCATTCACCATGCCAGCGACATTTATTGCGCTTCTGCCGGTGTACATGCTGTTGAAGTAATCCTTGAACGGTGTACTGTCTACCTCGCCGGAATAGAGCATCGTCTGTATCTTCTGCAGTACCTGATTCATGCCCTCCCGGTCGCCGGCTGTGTGGCGCTCAAAGAAATCACCAAGGAGCTTTTCGACCTGCTCGTTGTTTTCGCTCATAAATACGCCCCGTTTCTCCGCACTTCTTGACTGCACCCTGCCCCGTGCGGTACGACAGGGTAATGCAGTAAATCACATCTTGATGGCGGTCAGATGCCGTCGTTGTAAATCTTTATAAAGTCCCTGAATGAACGAACGCTGTCCTGCTCGCGCACTCTGTAGCGCCATACACCGTAAAGCACAGGGTACTGAATGCAGTCGTTGAGGGACTGTATATCGTTCTTTATCATCAGGTGATAATTTGCGCCGTTGTGGAGTTCGTCAATGCGTTTGCGAGCCTCTGCAAGACCTGCAACAGCTTCTCCACCGAAGGGCTGCGAAGCCGGGTCGGCGTCAAGGCTTGCCGCTGTCTTTGCAAGAATATCGTCAGGGACAGCGCTCAGCACGCCGTCATTCTCCTGACACAGACCGTGCAGCTTTGAAACCGCAGCCGCGATGTCCTCCTTTGAAGCTTTCTTTTCAAAGCCGTAGAACCTGCACACCTTTTCAAGAAGTCTGCCTGAGAACTCTGCAAGCTGCTTGGAATTCGTGATCCTGGCAGCGCCCAGCAGTTCGTAATCGCCCTTGAACTTCTTTATAAGGTCGTAGCAGTTGTCCACCTCGCTGGAATAGCTCTCAGCGTAACCAAGGTCAGCGACAAGATCTGCCAGGAATCCTGCTTTTTCATCGGTTTCCAACAGGATATTTCTTGCGGGAAGGCTTCCGCTGAATGCGTCAGGAAGCGCAGCGTAAAGCGCCTTGCTAAGCATTCTGCTGTCGAACAGCCCGTTGGTGTCCCGGAACATAACGAAGTGCCTGTCATTCTCGTGCCTTACGCCGTGTCTTGTCATGCGGCGCTCAAGCAGCGCAGGCGAACCGGGAAGTTCGTAATTTATAACATAATTTATACGGTCAAGACCCTCTCCCACAGCGCCTATGTCGTCCATGGAAAGCACTATCTTCGGGTATACCGTGCTGTCGTCCACCTTAAGTTTTCTCAGGATATCCTTGTTGCTGAAAAGATCTCCCCTTGCGGTCTTGATAACGCTGTCGGAATAAACGGCAGCGAGCGTTTTCCGCAGGAATTCCACCGTGTTCTTGTCGCAGCAGTAAACTATCGCGCGGTCGTTTTCAGACGCGGTGATGTTGTCTGTCAGCTTCAGGAACTCGTCCAGTTTTTTGTCCACAGCGCGCATTTCTGCAACGTCGGACGGGGTATAGATCGGCTTTTTGAGCGTGTTCTTGAGCTCATCGACATCGTATTCCTCAAGGACGCAGCCGCCGTACTTGTAACTCGGCAGCCCGGTCCTGATATCCATTCTGCGGCGTACTCCTGAAAGGAACTCTGCGTCGATGGTGTAGTTCACGATCTCAACATTGCGCTTTATATCGCCGGTGTAAATACGCTTGTCGCCGGCTGCGAGAACTGGCGACTCCGGATCCAGCGGGAGCGCGTCGATACCCAGTGCAATGCCATCGGCAGCTTCGTGAAGTTCCTCGTCTGCAAGAAGCCCTTTGACAAGCGAACTGAACGCCGAAACGTCCTCCGGCTTTTTCTCGGGGAACTGCGTGATGACCAGCAGCCTTTCCGTTTTCCACGGAATATTGTCCTGCCAGTGCTTGTAATCAGGCACATCGGTATTCTGCTCGTCGTCTATAACTATCAGATCCCACTGAAAATCAGCGGGTATCTTCGCCTTAAGCCCATTTGCGCTTTCAATAGTGTCGGACGGCATAAGATAGAGGTTAGAGCCGTCGCGCGAGAAGAAAATGATCTCATTTGCAGCGCCTGATACTACCTTGAAATCTGCGCCTATGCCTGTCATAAGTATCCTGTACCAGCCGTAAAGCACGCGTCTTGACGTTATCAGCAGGATATTCGGCGTTTCCTTTTCAGCAAGGACGTCGTATATGCAGATGCTCGCCTTGGTCAGCTTTTCAGAGCCAAACTCGCAGCACATCAGCGAAAAGCCGAATTTGCGGAGCTTTTCTGCCGGCGCAAGATTTGCTGCTGACAGCTCCATTCCGCCGAGCGGTATCCATTTCACACTGTTGCCACTCACCTAGCACACCCCCGTAAATACTTTGTATATGTCCGCCCTGCGATAATTCAGAGCGGTATGCCATAACCGGAAAAATAAGTAAAAAACTACTTCCGGATACAACGAACCATATAAGCATTATACTACAAAATTCCGAATATTACAAGTCTGTTACAGCCGCTCCCGATAAAAAATACAGCGACGTATTTTTGGTTATTTTGCACAAAGAAAATGCCGAAGAATGTGCTTTACTTTTTGGCAAATAAATGATAAAATATCTTTAGCGGCTGAATTTGCCGGAAAATCAGGGCATAACGCCCGGACTTGAAAGGATATCATCATGACCGAACAGGAAATCAAGGAAGCCATATGTGATGTCGGGCACAAGCTCTGGCAGCTGGGATTTGTCGCAGCAAATGACGGAAACATCTCCGCAAGGCTGCCCGACGGCAATTTCATAACCACCCCCACCGGTACCAGCAAAGCAATGCTCAGACCCGAAATGCTCATCAAGATGAACGCAGACAACGAGGTCGTCGAACCCGCTCAGCTGCCCGGATACAAGCCCACCAGCGAGTTCAAGGTGCATCTGCGCTGCTACGCTGCGCGTCCCGAAGTCAACGCTGTGGTACATGCGCACCCCCCGACAGCGACCGGATTTGCCATCGCGCACATTCCGCTGGACGACTACACCATGCCCGAAGCGATAATCTTCCTTGGCAGCGTTCCGATAGCGCCTTATGACACCCCCGGTTCGGTGGGCGTCGCAGACAGCATCGTGCCTTTCCTCGAGAACCACGACACAATACTCATGGAAAACCACGGCGCGCTCACCGTCGGCGTTGACATAATCCAGGCGTACTACCGCATGGAAACACTGGAGCATTTCGCTAAGGTGAGCCTTGTAGCACGCCAGCTTGGCGGCGCAAAGGAACTCCCCATGGACAAGATACAGGAATGCTGCGAGATTGGCAAGAGCTTCCCGATAAGACACCCAGGATACAGAAAATATCACTGAACCAATATGAACATAAGGGAAGCGACAACACAGGATATAGACGCAATAACACAGATATACGACCATATCCACGATGAAGAAGAAGCAGGCAGAATGACCACAGGCTGGCACCGCGTGATATATCCCATCCGCGCCACTGCAGAAACAGCCGTTTCCCTGGGCGACATGTTCGTTCTTGAGGACGGTGGAAATCTGCTTGCCGCCGGCCGCATAAACCAGCAGCAGACCGCAGAATACGCACGCATCAAGTGGCTGTATGACAGCCCTGACGACAAGATATGGGTCCTCCGCACTCTTGTTGTGGAGCCTTCCGCGAAAGGAAAAGGCTATGCCCGCGCCTTTCTGGAATTCTACGAGAATTACGCGCTGGAGCGCGGCTGCCATGTTCTGCGCATAGACACAAACCAGCGCAATTCCGCTGCCCGGGCGATGTATGCGAAGCACGGCTGGCGCGAAGCAGGGATAGTTCCATGTACTTTCAACGGGCTTCCAGGAGTACAGATGGTCTGCCTGGAAAAGAAGATCTGATATGTTGCCGCGCAAGTCAGCTGCTGGCTGTGCGCGGCTTTTCACTACCATTTTCACCGAGGAGTTTATTATGTCAAAGACCGTTTTAGTGTTCGATTTTGGCGCTTCCAGCGCACGTGCGATGCTCTGCCGCGTAAAGGACGGCGGCTTCGATATGCAGGAGATACACCGTTTCCCCAACGTCCCCGTCACCGAGGGCGGTCATCTGCGCTGGGACATCGACGAACTGTGGGAACAGATGAAGATCGCCATTGGTTTCGGCGTATTCAACGGTGGATTCGACGCAATAAGCGTTGATACATGGGGCGTTGATTTCGGGCTTATCGGTCAGGACGGAAATCTTCTCGAAAAGCCGGTACACTACCGCGACAGCCGCACCGACGGCATGCTTGAGGACGTCTGCGCGCGCATTCCCGCAGAAACGCTGTTCGAACAGAGCGGAATTCAGCCAATGAGCATAAACACGCTGTTTCAGCTGAATTACCTCATGAAAAACGACAGGAACATGCTTTTCCGCGCCGAAAAGCTGCTGATGATGCCCGACCTGTTCGCGTACCTCCTCACCGGGGAATGCCGCAGCGAATTCACCGAAGCCACCACCACGCAGCTCATCGACCAGAAAGCGCGGGGCTGGAATATCCGTCTTATCGAAGCGCTGGGTATCCCGAAGCGAATTTTCGCGCCGCTGATACAGCCCGGAGAGCGTTATGGAGAACTCAAGCAGGAACTTGCCGACGAATTCAGGACCGAGCCGGTGCCGGTATTCGCGTGCGCTTCCCACGATACTGCTTCTGCGGTAATGGCTGTCCCCACTGAAGAGGAGCATTTTGCGTTCCTCAGCTGCGGCACGTGGACTTTATTCGGCACTGAACTGCGGCGCCCGCTGGTGACTGAACAGGCAATGAAAATGGGGCTCACCAACGAGGGTGGAAGCAGCAGCACCACTACCCTGCTCAAAAACATCATGGGGCTGTGGCTCATCCAGGAAACGCGCAGGTGGTACAATTCCGCACAGTGCGCGGGCTACAGCTTCGCCGACCTCGAAGCCATGGCGCGGGAATGCGAACCATTTGTCAGCTTCATCGATCCCAATGCGCCTGACTTTGCCGCTCCTGACGACATGCCGCTGAAAATACAGGAATTCTGCCGCAAGACCGGGCAGCCAGTCCCCGAAACGCCCGGGCAGATAATGCGCTGCATCTACCAGAGCCTTGCGTGCGAATTCGCACTCACCCTCGCCGAGATATCAGAACTCACCGGATTTGACTACAAGGTGATCAACATGATAGGCGGCGGCACAAAGGATAAGCTGCTGTGCCAGCTCACCGCGGACGCTGCGGGCATTCCCGCAGTCGCAGGCCCCACCGAAGCAACTGCGCTCGGCAACGCGATATCCACGCTCATCGCGCTGGGCGAAATAAGCGATATTTCAGAAGCGCGCCAGATGATAATAAGATCCGGGCTCACCGAGGAATTCCAGCCGCAGGAGCACGAAAACTGGCTCGAACCTCTGAAAAAATACAAAAATCTTACGAGAAACCGCTGATTTTTATTTGTACTCCGAGTACAAATAAAAATAAACGCTTCTGAAAACTGTGCAGCAATGTGCTTTACGAAATACAAACTCATTTGATGCTGCTGAATTTCTCTTAAACTGTATAACGTTTATGCACATAGTTCGCGCAAGATGAAATGCGCTGATTTTCCGCATAACGTCACTGTTTATCGACATTCTCCCTCATGAACCAAAAACAAATAGATTTAAAACCGTATTGTACTTCAAGCACTATGCGGTTTTTATTTTGCAGGCGAAAAAACCGCAAAAAGCCGCAAATTGCGCACAAATTTCGCATAATTCTCTTGACAACAACACACTTGTTTGATATAATAAAGACGTATCGATAGATAAAGACTGTGCGCTGCAAAGAGTGCAGCGTGTGAAAGGACTGTTCCAGCATTGAGTACTGTTCGCATGACTGTAGCAAAGGCGATGACAGAGTGCCTTGCCGCCGAGGGGATCTCCACGGTTTTCGGCTATCCCGGCGCCGCTATCTGCCCTTTCTACGATGAATTATACAAAACCGATATCAGGCACATCCTCGTCCGACACGAGGCCAACGGAGGTCACGCAGCCAGCGGCTACGCGAGAATTACCGGAAAACCCGCAGTTGCGATCGCAACAAGCGGTCCCGGTGCGCTGAACCTCATCACCGCTATAGCGACCGCCTATATGGACTCCGTCCCGATGGTGGTCATCACCGGTCAGGTAAATTCCGACCAGATCGGACGCGACGTGTTCCAGGAAGCGGACATCACGGGCTCTGCGGAGCCTTTCGTTAAGCACAGCTACCTGCTCAAGCGCCCCGAGGATACCGCAGAGGTGTTCAAGAGAGCGTTCTACATAGCAGGCACGGGCAGACGCGGTCCGGTGCTGATAGACGTTCCTTTCGACGTTCAGAAAGCTGAAATCGACTTTGAATATCCCGATACTGTGGATATCCGCAGCTATCGTCCCAGCAGCACGGGCAACGGCAACCAGATAAAGCGCGCAGCAGCACAGCTTGCAGCGGCAAAGAAGCCCCTGATACTCGCGGGTGGCGGACTTTTCACCGGCGACGCAGTAAACCTGATGCGCAAATTTGCAGAACACACGGATATCCCCGTTGTTTCAACCATGATGGGACTTGGCGCAATGCCGACGAATTCCCCGCTGTTCTACGGAATGCTCGGTATGCACGGCTGCAAGGCAGCGAACACTGCTGTAAACGCATGCGACACGCTGGTGCTTCTCGGCGCGAGAGTCGGCGACCGTGCCATTGCCGCCATGAAGCAGCGCGACGACCTGACAGTTATCCATGTTGATATAGACCCTGCCGAAATCGGCAAGAACCTCGACGTTGATATCCCGATAGTCGGAGATCTTACGCTGGTCCTCGGGCAGCTTCTGGAAGCAGTCGCACCCGGCGCAGACCACCACGAATGGAAGCGCTGGCTCGACGGATACCGCGAGGACAAGGAGATACAACCCGCGCCTGCTGGCTTCGTAAATCCCAAGGAGTTCATCAGGACGCTTGACAAGCACCTCCCGGATGACGCTGTTGTAGTCGCCGACGTCGGTCAGAACCAGATATGGACAGCACGCAACATCACGATAAACGGCGGTCGTTTCCTGACTTCCGGCGGTATGGGCACTATGGGTTATTCACTGCCGGCTGCTATCGGCGCAAAACTCGCTGACCCAACAAGAGAGGTCGTTGCGATATGCGGCGACGGTTCGTTCCAGATGCAGATGATGGAGCTTGCGACTGCAGTACAGCATGATGTCGCAGTCAAGGTCATCGTGATGCGCAACAACTACCTCGGCATGGTTCGCGAACTGCAGGAAAAGGCTTACGACAACCGTCTGATGGCGGTTTCGATCGACGGAAGCCCCTGCTTCACCAAGCTTGCGGACGCCTACGGCATAGCAAACGAACTGGTTGACAGTCCCGAAAAGATGGACGGCGCATTCCGGCGCATGATGGAGTCCGACAAGCCGTATCTCATAGAAGCGGCTGTGGAGGACTTTGAGAAGACGATTCTCTGACGGGGGTGCAGGCATGAAGCATACGATATCAGTACTGGTAGAAAACCATGCAGGCGTTCTTGCGAGAGTTGCAGGACTTTTCGCGCGCCGTGGTTTCAACATAGACAGCCTTGCGGTAGGCGTTACCGACGACGAAAGGGTCTCGAGAATAACCATCGTCGCAGACGGCAGCGCATATACGCTTGAACAGATAGAAAAGCAGCTGAACAAACTTATCGACGTTATCAAAGTAAAGACCCTGCATAACGACTCTGCGGTCACCCGCGAGCTTGTTCTCATAAAGGTAAGCTGCACCCAGAAGCAGCGCGCTGAACTCATCAGTATCGCTGAAATAGCAAAGGGAAAGATATCGGACATTTCGACAAACTCGATGACGATAGAGCTTTCCGACACCAAGCAGAATCTCGACACTTACGAAGAGCTTCTGCGCCCCTACGGTATCAAGGAAGTAGTCCGCACAGGCGCCATCGCCATTCAGAAGGGCGAAGCCTCCGTCAGGGTCTGACAAGTATATCCTCGCTCAAAAGGGCGTCGTATAATAATTCTTCAAAAAGGAGATACAAAACAATGGCAAAGATTTATTATCAGGAAGACTGCAACCTGTCCATGCTGGACGGCAAGACCGTTGCTATCATCGGTTACGGCAGCCAGGGTCACGCACATGCTCTTAACCTCAAGGAGAGCGGCGTTAAGGTTATCATCGGTCTTTACGAAGGCTCCAAGAGCTGGAAGAAGGCTGAAGAGGCTGGTTTCGAAGTATTCACAGCTGCTGAGGCTGCAAAGAGAGCTGACCTGATCATGATCCTCATCAACGATGAGAGACAGGCTGACCTCTACAAGGAGAGCATCGCTCCGAACCTCACCGCTGGCAAGACACTCGCATTTGCTCACGGCTTCAATATCCACTTCGGTCAGATCGTTCCCCCGGCTGACGTTGACGTTATCATGATCGCTCCTAAGGGCCCGGGCCACACTGTACGTTCTGAGTACCAGATTGGCAGAGGCGTTCCCTGCCTGATCGCTGTTCACCAGGACGCTACCGGCAGAGCACTCGACACTGGTCTTGCTTATGCAGCCGGTATCGGTGGTTCCAGAGCAGGCGTTCTTACAACCACATTCCAGTGCGAGACTGAGACCGACCTGTTCGGTGAGCAGTGCGTACTCTGCGGTGGTGTAACTGCCCTGATGAAGGCTGGTTTCGAGACTCTGGTTGAGGCTGGTTATGATCCTCAGAACGCTTACTTCGAGTGCATTCACGAGATGAAGCTGATCGTTGACCTGATCTACAAGGGCGGCTTCAAGATGATGAGATACTCCATCTCCGATACTGCTGAATACGGCGACTACGAGATCGGCAAGCGTATCATCACCGAGGACACCAAGAAGGAAATGAAGAAGGTTCTTCACGAAATTCAGGACGGTACATTCGCTCGCAACTGGATCACAGAAAACAAGATGGGCAGAAGCCACTTCAATGCTTGCCGCCGCATCGAGAGCGAGCACCTGCTTGAGAAGGTAGGCGCTGAGCTGCGTAAGCTCTACAGCTGGACTGACGATATCGACGTTGCTTCCGGTACTGGCGCAGCTGCTCCCGCAAAGAAGGCTGCTCCCGCTGCTAAGAAGGCACCGGCTAAGAAGGCTCCCGCTAAGACCGCTGCTAAGAAGACCACAAAGAAGTAATTCACTATCCCTGATAATAAAAGAGCTGCCTGATTTATTCGGGCAGCTTTTTATTATGCGCTTTCTCACAAAAAACGCGCCCCGATGTTTGTCGGAGCGCGTTTCAGTCACTGAATTATCAGATCATGCTGTCTTCCCAGCACTCAGGTGCTTCAAGGCCGAAAATCTTGACAACGGTCGGAGCGATGTTAGCCAGACCGTACTTGTCAGAAGGCTTGATCTCAAACTTCTGTTCCTTGTCGTAGATGATGAACGGAACAGGGTTCAGGGAGTGCGCGGTACGAACCTGAATTTCACCCTTCTTGTTCTTCTCAAGCATCTCGTCTGCGTTACCGTGGTCAGCGGTGATGAGCAGCGTTACGCCGTACTCGTCGCAAACTTCCTTCAGTCTTGCGAGAGCCAGGTCAACGGACTCAACGCCGATGACTGTAGCGTCCATACTGCCGGTGTGGCCTACCATGTCGCCGTTCGGGTAGTTGCAGCGCAGGAAGTCATACTTGCCGGACTTGATGGCTTCGATCAGCTTGTCGGTGATTTCTGCGGACTTCATCCAGGGGCGCTGGTCGAAGCTTACGTTATCGGACGGGATCTCGCAGTAGGTTTCAAGCTCCTCGCTTACCTTGCCGCTGCGGTTGCCGTTCCAGAAGTATGTTACGTGGCCGTACTTCTGTGTTTCGGAGATAGCGTACTCGTTGTAGCCAGCCTTTACGAACACCTCTGTCATGGTGTTGGTGATCTCCGGAGGATTTACCAGGAAGCGTGCAGGCAGCTTGAGGTCGCCGTCATACTGGAGCATACCAGCGTAGCAAACATCAGGCTTCGGACCTCTGTTGAAGTGGTCGAACTCAACCATATCGAACGCCATGGAAAGCTCAATCGCACGGTCGCCGCGGAAATTGAACAGAATAACGCTGTCGCCGTCAACGATCTTGCCAACAGGCTCGCCGTTCTCAGCGATAACGAATGCAGGCAGATCCTGGTCGCTTGCAACGCCAGTCTCTTCACGCAGGGTGTTCAGCGCCTCGATGCCGGAAGCAAACTGTCTGCCCTCACCGCGAACGTGGGTATTCCAGCCGCGCTCTACCATCGGCCAGTCAGCCTGGTAGCGGTCCATTGTTACCTTCATACGTCCGCCGCCGCTTGCGAGCTTGCCGTCGAATGTTGCGTCGTTCAGCTCAGCAAACAGTTCGTCCAGCTGCTGCAGATAGATCTGTGCAGTCTGCGGGGGAACGTCGCGTCCGTCGAGAAGCGCATGTACTCTTACCTTGGAAACGCCCTCTGCCTTAGCCTTACGGATCATATTGAACAGATGCTTGATGTTGGAATGTACATTACCATCGGAAAGCAGACCGATGAAATGCATAGTGGAATTCTTGCCCTTGACGTTGGCAACGAGTTCCTTCCACGCGTCGGACTCATACATCTTTCCGCTCTCGATGCTCTCATTTACGAGCTTTGCGCCCTGGGAGTAGATCTGACCGCAGCCGATAGCGTTGTGACCTACCTCAGAGTTACCCATGTCGTCGTCGGAGGGAAGTCCAACGGCGTCGCCGTGAGCCTTTAAACGGGTGTTGGGGCAGTTAGCGAGCATCCAGTCGAGGGTGGGTGTGCGAGCCTCGCCCACAGCGTCACCCAGATGCGTCTTGGAGAAGCCAACGCCGTCCATTACTACTAATAATACGGGTTTCTTTGCCTTCATAGTTTGTTACTCCTTACTGTTTAGAGGATAAAAACGGAGCAGCGGTGAGCGCCGCTCCGTGTGTTTTTTCTGCATGTATGTTACAGACAGGCGCATTATGTTTCGTGTAAGAACACAAAACTTCAACAGCGCCTACAGCCGTATTTGCCGCCGGGCGTGCCCGGTTACTTCACATGAAATGCGTAATACACAATAGTTCATGTGAAAACCTGCAAATTACCAGGCACATACAGCCGTATTCGCCGCCGGGCGTACCCGGTTACTTCACATGAAATGCGTAATACACAATAGTTCGTGTGAAAACCTGCAAATTACCAGGCACATACAGCCGTATTCGCCACTGGGCGTGCCCGGTTAGCCTTCTACAGCTGCCTTGATGATAGTGGTGAAGTCAGCTGCCTTGAGGGAAGCGCCGCCGATAAGACCGCCGTCAACATTGGTCTTGGAGAGCAGCTCAGCAGCGTTCTTGGCGTTCATGGAACCACCGTACTGAACGGTGATGGTCTCTGCAACGTCTGCGCCATAGAGCTTAGCGAGGGTAGCGCGGATAAATGCGCAAACTTCCTCAGCCTGGTCAGCGGTAGCGGTCTTGCCGGTGCCGATAGCCCAAACAGGCTCGTAAGCGATAACGCACTTCTTCAGGTCGTCAGCGGAGATGCCGAAGAAATCAAGCTTGATCTGGCGGGCGATAACTTCCTCAGTGATGTTGCACTCGCGCTCCCACAGAAGCTCACCTACGCAAACGATGGGCTTCAGGCCAGCAGCCAGGGCAGCCTTTGTTCTCTTGTTTACGGTCTCGTCGGTCTCAGCAAAGTACTGACGGCGCTCGGAGTGACCCAGTACAACGTACTCAACGCCCATCTCAGCCAGCATGTCGGCAGAGATCTCGCCGGTGAATGCACCGCTCTTCTCAAAGTGGCAGTTCTCAGCGCCGATCTTGATGTTGGTGCCTGCTGTTGCAGCAAGCGCGGTCTCCAGGTTTGTGAAAGGAACGCACGCTACGATCTCAACGTCCTTGACGTCAGCTACCATCGGCTTCAGTTCCTCAAGCAGAGCCTTTGCCTCGGGACGGGTCTTGTTCATCTTCCAGTTGCCGGCAATGATTGCCTTTCTTACATTCTTCTTCATGGTAATATTCTCCTTATGATTGGTTTTGTAAAATTCCAGCATATCTGCAATGTTCACGCCGTCAATTGTTGCGCCGTCTAGCTTGCAGTTTTCTATAGACGCACCGGAAAGGTCGCTTCTGTTAAAGTTCGCTCCCGACAGATTTGTCCTTTCGAACGAATCTCCCGACATATTACACTCGGAAAAGCTGTCAAACGAGAGATCGTTGCGCACAAACAAACATTCACGCATTTCATTCTCGCAGAACTCGCTTCCGAATTTGCAGCGTGTTATCGAGCATTCTCCAACTACGCTCTCGCGCAGCTCATATACTCTCTTACCGATGATTTCCATATTTCATCCTTTACAGTTTATAAGGCGGAGGTTTGCTCCGCCTTATATGATTGTAAATTACTTATCCTGGATAGCGTCGATGCCGGGCAGACCCTTGCCTTCGAGGTACTCAAGGGAAGCGCCGCCGCCGGTGGAGATGTGGCTCATCTTGTCAGCGTAGCCAAGGTTGATAGCTGCGGTAGCGGAATCACCACCACCGATGATCGTGGTAGCGTCAGCAGCTGCGAGAGCCTCGCAAACAGCAACAGTACCCTTCTTGAGAACGGGGTTCTCAAATACGCCCATCGGGCCGTTCCATACAACGGTCTTAGCAGTCTTAGCAGCCTCTGCGAACAGCTCCATGGTCTTGGGACCAATATCCAGACCCATCATGTCAGCCGGGATCTTGTCGGCGTCAACAACGGTAACCTCGATCGGAGCGTCGATGGGATCAGGGAATGCCTTAGCGATAGTGGTATCAACAGGCAGGAGCAGCTTCTTGCCGAGCTTTTCAGCCTTCTCGATCATCTGCTTGCAGTAGTCGATCTTCTCGTCGTCAACGAGGGAGGTACCAACCTCATAGCCCTTAGCCTTCAGGAAGGTGTAAGCCATACCGCCGCCGATGATGAGTGTATCGCACTTCTCGAGCAGGTTGGAGATAACGTTCAGCTTATCAGCGACCTTAGCGCCACCGAGGATCGCAACGAACGGACGAACGGGGTTCTCAACAGCGTTGCCGAGGAATTCGATCTCCTTGTTCATCAGGTAGCCAACAGCGGTCTCCTTCATGAACTTTGTTACGCCAACGGTGGAAGCGTGCGCTCTGTGAGAAGAACCGAATGCGTCCATTACGAAGATGCCGTCGGTCAGGTCAGCCAGCTCCTTGCTGAACTCCTCGCCGTTCTTGGTCTCTTCAGCGCCGCGGAAACGTGTGTTCTCGAGAACAACGATCTCGCCGTCCTTCATCTCAGCAACGGCCTTCTTTGCGATGTCGCCTGTTACCTTGTCGTCCTTAGCGAAAACTACCTTTGTATTTACCAGCTCAGCCAGTCTGTCAGCAGCAGCCTTCAGGGAGAACTTCTCCTCCGGGCCGTTCTTCGGCTTGCCGAGGTGAGAGCACAGAATAACCTTTGCGCCGTTCTCAACCAGCTTGTTGATGGTGGGAAGAGCTGCGGTGATTCTGTTGTCGTTTGTGATCTTGCCGTCCTTCATAGGAACGTTGAAGTCAACGCGGACAAGTACCTTCTTGCCCTTGACATTCAGGTCTTCTACATTCTTCTTGTTCAGTTTGCTCATTGTTATTATTTCCTTTCATGATGAAAATATTGAACATACTCCGGCAATGCATGGATTTTACTCCATACATGCCCTTCACATTTTATTTTACTATATTTCCTTAAAATTTGCAAGTGTTTTTTTAGATATTTTGAGATAAATTTGAGAAGCAAATACACCGCACGTTTATATATTTTGGCTAAGAGCCTGCAGTTATGCCATGTTTCCTGTGAAAAGAGGGTGAAATTATGCAAAAGGGGGTGGAAAAATGACCGGAATTGTGATATACTATATAGGTTACAGTTGATAACTGCATGAACTCATCAAAGGAGATGTTAATATTCTGGACAGAAAACAGCTTTCCGACGGCATTTTCTTTTCAAGGATAACCGACGGAAGATTTAAAACGAACCGCATTTCCATCACATTCTACGGCGAATTCGGTGAAGAAGCCCGCAGCGACTACGCCATACTCCCCTATATTCTCACCGACAGCTGCAGAAAATATCCCAACCTCACACGGCTGACTGAAAAGTACTCCGACCTTTACGGGGCTTCTGTCTCCGATAATCTCGGCTGCAGCTTCGACAGGCGCGCCATGACTTTCACCATCAGCAGCATCGACGACCGATACACCCTCGACGGCGAAAAGCTGGAAGAGGAATGCTGCAACCTGCTGCTGGACTGCATTCTCGACCCGGTGACTGAAAACGGGGCATTTCCGGAAGAAGCCGTCGAGATAATGAAGCAGGAACTCATCGACGCCATCGAAAGCGTTAAAGGCGACCCGCGCAGCTACGCCGCTCAGCAGGGCGCCAAAGCCGCATTCGACGGGGAACCCTGCGGGCTCCCCGTAAACGGTACTGTGGAACAGGCAGGGGCTATAACCCCGCAGTCCGCGTATGCCGCGTACAGAAACCTGCTGGAGCATTCCCGCATTGAGATATTCTGCGCAGGCTGCAGTGATTTTTCCGTCAGCGAAAATGTGTTTGCAGAACGTCTTGGCGCGCTCACACGCAGCGATATCTGCACGCTTGAACCCACCCCCACCCCGCTTAAATCCGTCATCTGCCGCAAATCCGAGAAATTCGGCACACAGCAGGCGATACTGCGCATGTATTTCAAGGCTCCGCAGCTGACCGACCGCTACGCCGGCGCAGTTCTTTCGATGATACTCGGTGGAATGACTACCTCGCGCTTCTTCACGAATATCCGCGAGAAGCAGTCGCTGTGCTATTACTGCAGCAGCTTCTCCAACCGCTTCAAGAAAACCATTACGGTTTATTCCGGCGTTGACCCCGCAAATGTCGCCAAGACGGAGCACGCAGTCATGAGCGAATTCATGAACGTATGCATGCGCGGAATCACCGAAGAAGAACTGGAGCACGCAAAGCTTGAGCTTTATGAGAGCGCGCGTTCCGTGTACGACTCGCCGTCTGCGCTTTCCGCGTGGTATTCCTCGCAGATAACCGACCCTGAGATACTCACGCCGGAACAGTTTGCCGAGGGCGCGCGTAAAGTCACCACACAGCAGGTCATGAATGCCGCACGCATATACGCGCTCGACACGGTGTTCACCCTGTCCCCCGAGGAGGTGGAATGATGCTTGAAGAGATAACCAGCGAGCGCCTTGGAGAGCGCTATTACAGGTACACCCACAGCAGCGGCGTCACCGTGCTGCTGTACCCGATGAAGGGGTATTCCACCGTGACTGCGCAGTTTTCCGTGAAGTTCGGCTCCGTCGATAACTGCGCTATTGTCAACGGCGGCAAACCCTGGCACATTCCCGACGGAACGGCGCACTACCTGGAGCACAAGCTGTTTGAGTCCCCGGAAAAGGAGGCGTTCGCGCGGTTCGCTGAAACAGGCGCTTCCTGCAACGCGGGAACTTCCTACGACAGCACGCGCTACTATTTCAGCTGCTCCGCGAACTTCGAAAAGAACCTCGAAATTCTTCTCGACTTCGTGCAGCACCCCTATTTCACCCCCGAAAACGTCGAAAAGGAACGCGGCATAATCACGCAGGAGATAACCATGTACCTCGACAGCCCCGCGTGGCGCGTCTGCATGGAACTCTACCGCGGAATGTTCGCGGACAACCCCGTGCGCAACGACATCGCCGGCAGCGCGGAGAGTATCGCGCTCATAACGGACAAGCTGCTTTACGATGTATACGACGCATTCTACGAACCGTCTAACATGTACCTTTGCATCGCGGGTGGGTTCGACATGGAAAGCGCGATAGAGGTCTGCGAGCGCTGCCTGCTCCCCGGAAAGAGCATGAACACCGTTTCCGTTCTGCCTGAGGAACCTGCGCGCGTTATCACGCCCCGGGTGCAGATGTCAATGCCGCTCGGAAAGACGAACTTCGCGCTGGGCTTCAAGTCGCCCGCGTATTCCGGCAGGCAGATGACCGAGGAGTACATCTACCAGACGCTCATGAACGACACCACGGTCGGCGCTGCGACGGATTTCTACCGCAGTATGCGCGACAGCGGACTTATCAACGAAACGTTCGAAAGCAGCATCATGATGGGCAGGGGCTTCTTCGTCCCCGCGATTTTCGGCGAGAGCGACGACCCCGACAGGGCTGCCGAAGCGGTGCGCGCAGAATACCGCCGCAGAAAGACGGAGCCGCCCACGCGCGAGGCTTTCCTGCGGGCAAAGAAGTACCTTTACGGCGACAATATCCGCACCTTCAACAACGTTGAGAGCGTGGCGCAGAACCTCTCGGACGCAGCGCTCACCGGCACGTCTGCATTCGATTACGCAGAACTTGCAGCAGCCGCTGACTATGAGGGAATGCTACAGCGGATAGAAAACTTTGACGAGGGCAACTGCTGCCTTTCCGTCATCACACCTTCGGAGGAATAATATGTTGAACTCACTTATTTCAGACGCCGCTTTTCAGCCGGTGGAACTGACATTCCCGAATCTCTTCGGTGGAATAACGCTGAGTTACACCCAGGGCTTTGAGATATTCGGTATCAAAATTTACTGGTACGGCGTGCTGATAACTCTCGGCGTCGTCCTCGCTTACCTTTATGCAAATCACCGCGCCAAGGAATTCGGCGTCGGCAAGGACAGAATGTTTGATGTAGTTTTCGTGGCGCTGATATGCGGCTTCCTCGGCGCGAGAATTTACTACTGCGTGTTCCAAACCCTCGACCCAAACAGCGGCATGAGCTACGATTTCGTAACGACGTTCACAACGATACGCGACGGTGGCCTTGCCATCTACGGTGGCGTTATAGGCGGCTTCCTGGGTGGATTTGTCGCGTGCAGGATACGCAAGGTGAATTTCAGGGCAATGGCAGACCTGGCTTCGCTGGGCTTCCTCATCGGGCAGACTTTAGGCAGATGGGGCAACTTCATCAACCAGGAGGCTTTCGGCGCTGAGTGCAGCCCCGACTGGATATTCGGCATGACAAGCGCGCTTATCAGCAAGCGCGACGGACTGGCTTACGGCGCCACGGTACACCCCTGCTTCCTGTATGAGAGCGTGTGGTGCCTGGTGGGACTTATCGGGCTGCATTTCTACTCAAAGAAGCTTCGCAGCTTCGACGGCGAAATAATGCTGATGTACCTTGCATGGTACGGCCTTGGCAGAGCGTGGATAGAAGGACTGCGTACAGACAGCCTTATGGCAGGTCCGTTCAAAATCTCGCAGCTGGTGGCTGTGGCATGCTTCGTGGTGTGCACGGCACTCGTTATCGTTTTCAAGATACTCACCGAAAAGAAGCATATCCCGCTGTACGTCAATACCGACGCATGGCAGGAACAGCAGGCAGCCGACCTTGAAGCTGCCAACAGGCAGAAGAACAAGAAAAAGGAAATCATCGAGGCGCCCTCGATACTCTCCGATGACGCTGACAGCGTAACTCTCGGCAGCGAAGATGAAAACGAGAACGCCGAAGATCCAGCCGACAGCGATATTCCTGAAGAGCCTGCAGAAACCACAGAAACCACCGACAGCCCTGCAGAGGAAGAACCGGAAAGATCCGAAGACTCCAATACATCAGACAGTGAAAGCGAGGACGAATAAATGGCAGCACAGATAATCGACGGAAAGGCAGTTTCCGCCAGAGTAAAGGAAGAAGTACGCGCAGAGATAGAGCGCGACGGGCTTGACGTAGGACTTGCGGTAGTCATCGTCGGCGACGACCCCGCGAGCCGTGTTTACGTCAACAACAAGAAGAAGGCATGCGAAGTCTGCGGCATAAAGAGCTATGAATACGCTCTGCCTGCCGAAACCACCGAAGAACAGCTGTTGGAGCTTATCGACACGCTGAACGCAGACGCAATGGTCAATGGGATTCTCGTTCAGCTGCCACTGCCGAAGCATCTCAATGAAGAAGCCGTTATCGCGAGAATTTCACCTCTCAAGGACGTTGACGCGTTCTCCGCTTCCAATGTCGGCAAAATAATGATAGGAAATTACGCGTTCCTGCCCTGCACGCCCGCCGGCTGCATGGAACTTATCCACAGCACCGGGGTAGACGTTTCCGGCAAGGAGTGCGTAGTCATAGGGCGCTCCAACATCGTCGGAAAGCCCATGGCAATGCTGCTTCTCCACGAAAACGGCACTGTTACCATCTGCCATTCCCGCACAAAGAACTTAAAGGAAGTGTGCCAGCGCGCCGACATTCTCGTCGCAGCGGTGGGCAGACCCGGTTTCGTCACCGGCGACATGGTGAAGCCCGGCGCGGTAGTTATCGACGTTGGCATCAACCGCAACGCCGAGGGCAAGCTCTGCGGCGACTGTGTATTCGACGAGTGCGCTGAAAAAGCTTCCTATATAACGCCCGTCCCCGGAGGCGTTGGTCCCATGACTATCGCAATGCTGATGAAGAACACAGTCATGGCTAAGCGCATACAGTCCAGATGAGAAAGGACGCAAAACCGTTCCTGCGCAATGCTGTGATACTCACCGCAGCCACCGTCCTCATCGGAATCCTGATGAACGAATGGGGCGCCGCGCAGATAATGATAATCATTCTGCTTGCGGTGCTTTCAGCCGCGCAGTGGCTCCTCTTCGCGTACATGAAGAAATAATTCGGAATTCTTAATTCGTAATTCGGAATTAATGTGTCCGCTCCGCGGACTAAATTTCAATAACTTTGACATAAACACTACAGGGCGAAAGTAAATTGTACTTTCGCCCTGTGTATTTTGTTATAAGACTTTAAAATCGTCTGCGAAGCAGACACCGAAATTCCGAATTAAGAATTCCGAATTCCGAATTGAACCAAGTTCCGAATTGAATGTAATTATGCCATTTCGACCTTAAGTCCCTCGGCGCTTCTTACAGTGTAATCCTTAGCGGTGCCCTCGGCTGTTACCTTGATGGTGTCGCCGCTGCGTACTGCCTTTACGGTCAGGACTACGTTGCTGTCAGCGTCGTAGATAATGGTTTCAGCGGTCTTGCCGTCCTCAAGCTGGTAGATCACGATATCAGCCTTGTCGCCGTAAGCGTAGGTGAACGCGCGCTCGAAATTACCGTATGCAACGATGCTGTTGGGCTTTGCAAGCACAGGCATCTCAAAGTAGTTGTTCTTGGTGGAATACCACTTGCCGCCCTCGTAAACCTTTCCGCTCTGGATATCAGTCCAGTTGCCTGCGGGTACGTAGAAGTCCGCAATGCCCTCTTCGTTGAATACAGGAGCAACCAGCAGGTTATCACCCAGCATGTACTGACGGTCGAGGGAAAGCGTAGCGGGGTCGTCTGCGTATTCCATCACCATTGCTCTCATCATCGGAACACCGGTGGTGTGGGTCTTGTGAGCCTGAGTCCAGAGGTAAGGCATCAGCTTGCCCTTGAGCTTTGTCCAGTGACGGAGCACGTCGCAGCTCTCCTCGTCGAAGTTCCACGGAACGCGGTAGGAACTGTTACCGTGCAGTCTGGAGTGAGAGGACATAAGACCGAATGCGCACCATCTCTTGTAGAGGTCGGGAGTACCCTGAGCCTCAAAGCCGGAGATGTCATGGCTGAAGTAACCAAAACCGCTCATGCACAGGGAAAGTCCACCACGGAGGGTCTCCCACATGGACTCGTAGTTGGAGAAGCAGTCGCCGCCCCAGTGTACGGGGAACTGCTGACCGCCTACAGTTGCGGAACGCGCGAACAGGCACGCCTTATCCTTGCCGTAGAATTCCTCGAGAACCTCGAATACGCATTTGTTGTAGAGGTAAGTGTAGTAGTTGTGCATCTTGTAGGGGTCGCTGCCGTCGTAGTAAACAACGTCCTTGGTCGGGATACGCTCGCCGAAGTCGGTCTTGAACGCATTTACGCCCATCTCGCAGAGTGCGCGCAGCTTGCCCTTGTACCACTCGCATGCAGCGGGGTTGGTGAAGTCAACGATAGCCATGCCGGGCTGCCACATGTCGCCCTGCCATACGCTGCCGTCCGTAGTCTTGAGGAAGTAGCCGCCCTTTACGCCCTCGTCGAACATGGAGGAACGCTGTGCGATGTAGGAGTTTATCCATACGCATATCTCCAGACCCTTTGCCTTCAGTCTGTCCAGCATTGCCTTGGGGTCGGGGAACATTCTCTTGTCCCATGTGAGGTCGCACCAGTTGAATTCCTTCATCCAGAAGCAGTCGAAGTGGAATACCTCCAACGGGATATCACGCTCAGCCATACCGTCGATGAAGCTGGAAACGGTAGCCTCGTCGTAGTTGGTGGTAAAGGAAGTAGTCAGCCACAGACCGAATGTGTAAGCCGGTGTGAGCGCGGGCTTGCCGGTCAGGGTAGTATAGGTGGAAACAACGTCAGTCAGCTTCTCACCGCCGATAACGAAATACTCAAGGTGCTCGCCCTGAACCGAGAACGCTACCTTGGAAACAGTCTCGCTTGCTACCTCGAATGTTACCTTCTCGGGGTGATTAACGAAAACGCCGTAATTTCTGGAAGACACATAGAACGGAATGGACTTGTAGCTCTGCTCGGAGCTTGTGCCGCCGTCATTGTTCCAAACCTCGACGGTCTGACCGTTCTTGACGAATGTGGAGAACTTCTCGCCGAAGCCATACAGGCACTCGCCTACGGAGATGTTCAGCATCTCGCGCATTACGGCACCGTCAGCAGTTTCGTCATGGGAGAAGAACGGCTTCATCTGGTCGTTTGCCATGCGCTCGTTGGTCTTCCACTGGTCCTCTGTGATGTAGGAAGTGGTGCGCCAGCCTTCCTTGGTGAGCAGCTTGTCGTTGTAGTAGTACTTGATATCCCATGCGCCGCCCTTTGCGACAACTACCTTTGTGCTGCCGGAAATAAGCTCGTATGCGCTGTCAGTTTCCCTGATGACGGGCTTGAAGCTCTTGTCCTCGTTCAGCTGGAAATCCGGGGACTTATGTACCCTGCCCTTGTAATGGTCAATGGAGACCTTGATGGTGTTCTCCAGTGTGGAAGTGAATGTTATCTCCAGAACAGGACCTCCCAGGGTCATGCCTCTGTTGCCGATCCACTGATTGGTAGCAAGCACGTTGATAGAGGTCTCGTCTGCTGTCACCTCGTACATCTGTGTTGCGTAATTAACGCCGTAACCGGGCTTGTTAAGCCATAATCCGTCTGCATACTTCATTGGTGTTATCCTCCGTAAATGATTTCTCCGTAATAGGTGGGTAATCGTTTACACACCCGATGTTCTTATTTTATCATACTTAATTCAAAATTTCAAGGGGGTATTTGAAAAAATTTTTGAAAATTGATATTGAAAATTTGTGAAGTTCGTTTTATAATATAAATAGAAATATTGTTGGTAGGGAAAATATATTCTGGAGTTGGGAAAATGAGCAAAGAAAAAAAGAGATTCGACATTCTTGACCTGAAGATAGACAAGTCGCTGAAATACATGGCGGCAGCTTTCTCCGGGGCATTCATGCACTTCACGTTTCTTGTGATATTCCTTTTTATAGGACTGTACACCATGGTGGGGTTCAACGTGTTCAGCGTTACACTGTACATAATCATAGGCGCGATATGCAAAAAGGACACCTTCGAAAAACACGCGCTGGGCTGGATATGCGCAATGTACATTGAAATAAGCGTACATGCATTCCTGTGCACATTGTTCCTGGGAATGGACACCTGCTTTTTCCTTTACACGATGATGACGATACCGGTGGTACTGTATTATCTGTTCCTGACATGCAGCAATACTGTGTTCAAGCGGTGGACCGTCATCTTCACGCTGGTTTCGCTTGCGCTGCTGTCGGCAGGGCTCCTTGTTGATCATTACAGCACGCCGCTGTATTACTCATTCGAACGCAAACTGAAGAGAAATGAAATCGACCCGATACGCGCTGTGAACATCGCATTCAACCTGATCCTGCTGTTCGGATTTTCCACGCTGTTCATTCTGGAGATACATTCCCTTATAAAGAAGCTGAATGAAACCAACGAACGCCTTAATTTCACCGCGACCCACGACGCACTGACCGGGCTTTTCAACCGTCACAGCCTGAACAGCAAGCTTGATGAACTCAAAACCGCCAGTGAGCCTTTATGCATAATCATGGGAGACCTAGACGATTTCAAGAAGGTGAACGACACCTACGGTCATGAATGCGGCGACATTGTGCTCAGATCCGTCGCGAATACAATTATGAAGAACCTGCCCGAAACCGACACGGCCTGCCGCTGGGGTGGAGAAGAGATACTTATTATAATGCACGGGGCTACCGATGACTGCCTGCCGGTGATTAGCCGCATAAAGTCGGAGATAAGCTCCCTGGGGCTGGAATACGGCGGCAGACCCGTCAAGGTATCCATGACGTTCGGATTTGCTGAAAACAGCGAGGGTTCATCGAACGTGGACGAACTCATTAACACGGTTGACAAGCGTCTCTACAAGGGAAAAACAAGCGGAAAGAACGTCATTATAGTTGACTGACAAAACAGCCGGTTCCGAAAAGAACCGGCTATAAAATTGAAAAGAATGGACAAAATTATGACCGCAATACTGAAATTCATAAAAAATGAAGCCGTGCTGTGCATATCGTTCGCAGCGGCTCTTATTTCGATGATATTCATTCCACCGAATAAGGAATATCTCGGCTATGTGGACTGGTCCACGCTGGGGCTGCTTTTCTGCCTGATGGCGGCAGTGCAGGGCTTCGGCAGCATAGGGGCTTTCATCAGACTTTCGGGGGCGCTGACTAAACGGTTCCACAACACGAGGACGCTGGGCGCGGCTCTGGCGCTGATGTGCTTCTTCCTTGCCATGCTGGTGACTAACGACGTTTCACTGATCACGCTGGTCCCGCTGACTATCGCACTATTCCGGGAGCACCCCGAAGTCACGATACGCACGGTCATTCTGGAGACCGCGGCAGCAAACCTCGGTTCCATGACGACCCCGATGGGAAATCCGCAGAACCTGTACATTTATTCCCACTACAAAATGCCCCTCGGCGACTTCTTCTGCACGATGCTGCCGCCGACCGTTCTCAGCCTAATAATTATTATAGTGTCCGCACTGCTGATACCGTCGCACCGTCTTGAACCTGAAAACATCAGCCGATTCCCTGCTATGGCGAAATCAGGCAGGCTGAAGATCATTATGTTCAGCGTAGCAGCCGCAGCGAGCCTGTGCACCGTTGTGCGCGTGCTGGACTGGCGCATTTCCCTGGCAGTGACGCTCGTATGCGTTCTCATTGCTGATTTTCGTGTGCTAGCCCGGGTGGATTACGCGCTGCTGCTGACTTTCGTATGCTTCTTTGTTTTTGTGGGGAATATCTCCGCGATACCTGCGGTAAGGGAGCTTATCAGCGGCGTTGTTTCCGGGCGGGAACTGCTTGTCGGCGCGGCTCTGTCGCAGATCATCAGCAACGTTCCCTGCGCGGTCATGCTTTCGGGCTTCACGGACAACGCGAAGCAGCTCATGCTGGGCGTCGATATCGGCGGGCTGGGCACATTGATTGCTTCCCTCGCAAGCCTTATTTCATTCAAGCTGTATGGCGCTTCTCAAGCTGCAAAAAAAGGGCGCTATTTTCTGGAGTTCACGGTATATAACTTCGCGGTGATGGCAGTGCTCCTTTCTGCGCAGTGCGGTTTCAACGCGGTTTTCGGGTAAGAATGCCTGCGCTTGTCCGCGGCTTTTCTGCATAATTCCTCATTAACCCGCATATCCTGCAACGGGGTGATAGTATGGTGTACAGCTTCAACGACATTCGCTGCAAGGAGATAATCAATGTGCGGAACGGCTGCAGGATCGGCTTCCCGGACGATATAGAATTCGACAGCTGCACAGCGAAGATATGCAGGCTGGTGGTCTACGGCAGGGCGAAATTCTTCGGGCTTTTCGGCAGAGAAGAGGATATATGCATAAAGTGGTGTGATATTGAGGTCATCGGCGAGGATACGATACTGGTCTCCTGCGAAACGCCGTCATTATCTACAAAGAAACGCGGAAAGGTTTTCGGAAATTTGTTGAAATAGCAGATAAGAATTTTATTGAAATTAATACCTGAATGTGATATAATATTCAGGTAAGTGTGCGGAATACTATGCACAAATACACACACGGTGCAGCCGTTCCGTCGGTGCGCTCACGCGTCCGGGACGTTCAGCCGTGGAGGAAAATCACTTTATCAACCAAAATCAGGAGGAAAAACAAATGGCAGTAGTATCTATGAAGCAGCTTCTCGAAGCAGGTGTACATTTCGGTCACCAGACAAGAAGATGGAACCCTAAAATGGCTCCCTATATCTTCACAGAGAGAAACGGCATCTACATCATCGACCTGCAGAAGACAGTAAGAAAGCTCGATGAGGCTTACAACTTCATTCACGAAGTAGCTGCAAACGGCGGCGAAGTTCTCTTCGTAGGCACCAAGAAGCAGGCTGCTGATTCCATCAAGGAAGAGGCTACCCGTGCAGGCGCTCACTTTGTAAACGCTAGATGGCTGGGTGGTATGATGACAAACTTCAAGACCATTCAGAGAAGAATCGCAAGACTTGAGCAGCTCCACACCATGGAGACAGACGGCACATTCGACCTGCTCCCCAAGAAGGAAGTTATCAAGCTCAACCTCGAGATCGAAAAGCTTGAGAAGTTCCTCGGCGGTATCAAGAACATGAAGAAGCTCCCGGGTGCTCTGTTCGTAGTTGACCCCCGCAAGGAGAAGATCGCAGTAGCTGAGGCTAAGAAGCTCGGTATCCCGGTAGTTGCTATCGTTGATACAAACTGCGACCCCGATGAGATCGACTATGTTATCCCCGGCAACGACGACGCTATCAGAGCAGTAAAGCTGATCGCCGGCGCTATGGCTGACGCTATCATCTCTGCTAAGCAGGGCACCGCTGACGCAGCAGAGGAGCAGGCTGCTCCCGCTGAGGACGCTGAGTGATCCATATACGGACGTTATACGAAAATTAAATAAAGGAGAACAAAAATGGCTAATATTACAGCAAGCGACGTTAAAGAACTTCGCGAAATGACCGGCTGCGGCATGATGGACTGCAAGAGAGCTCTCGTTGAGGCTGACGGCAACAGAGACGAGGCTGTCAAGATCCTCCGTGAAAAGGGCCTTGCAAAGGCTGCCAAGAAGGCTGGCAGAATCGCTGCCGAGGGTATCGTTAAGGCTAAGGTAAGCGGCACAAACGGCGTTATCGTTGAGATCAACTGCGAGACCGACTTCTGCGCTAAGAGCGACAAGTTCCTTGAGCTGGTTGAGACTATCACTGACACTATCCTTGCTAACGACGTTGCAGATGTTGAAGCACTCAAGAACTGCACAGTTGCTGGTGGTTCCCAGACTGTTGCAGAATATATGACCGAGAAGATCGCTACCATCGGTGAGAACATGAATATCCGTCGTTTCACCAAGATGACCGGTACTCTCGTTCCCTACATGCACGACGGCGGCAGACTTGGCACACTGGTTAAGCTCGTTACCGACAAGCCCGAGGACGCTACAGTTCTCGCATGCGGCAAGAACGTTGCTCTCCAGATCACCGCTCTGAACGCACAGTACGTTTCCCAGACTGATATCCCTGCTGACGTACTCGCTAACGAGAAGGAAGTTCAGCTGGGTCTTGTTAAGACTGAGAACGCACAGTCCGCTAAGCCCAAGCCCGAGAACGTACTTGAGAAGATCGTTGAGGGTCGTCTCAGAAAGTACTTCGAGGAAGTTTGCCTGCTGGATCAGAAGTACTTCAAGGACGATACAATGACTATCGGCAAGTACGTTGAGTCCGAGGCTAAGGCTGCCGGCGCTTCTATCAAGGTTGAGTCTTTCGTACGCTACGAGCGTGGCGAAGGCATTGAGAAGAAGCAGGACGATTTCGCTTCTGAAGTTGCTGCAATGGCAAAGGGCTAATTCAGTTCTGAATCAACACAGGTGCAGATCTCTTTGAGGTCTGCACTTTTTTGTATAAAATAACACCGGGCTTTACAGCCCGGTGTTCAAGTTTATATCAGTCGTCGAACAGGTTTTTCCAGTTTTTCTTCGGACGCCTTTTGGAAATTCTGTCTGCCTGCTTTTCTTTCATCACCGCGAACTGCGACATTATCGCCGCTGTAAGCTCCGGGTCAGCAGCTTCGGGTTCGCGCAGACCTGCATTTATTTCAAGCAGATAAAACGGTGTGTGTTCCGGCTGGTCAAGTTCCTCGCCGCCGTAAATGTACTGAAACGTGAAATCACGCACACTGGTGACCACCGTCACAAGAAATCCACGCGGTTTCCCAAATAGCCGCGTCGGAGTGTAGATCACCTCGGAAATGTCGCTGTAATAAAGGTAATCGCTCCCTCTGGGCGTGATGGTTTCAAACTCGCTCTCGCCCGCGTTGTAAGCGCAGTTTCTGCCGTATCTTATCACCGGAATGCAGATAACGCACACCACCGCAGGAATTATCCAGAACACGCTGCTCATGAACCCCAGGAAATCCTGCGGAGCACCGAACATCACAAGCCCTGTAATGAACATTGCCACGCACAGCACCGCGCCGATAATACAACCGATTATCAGCTTGTCCTCATTGCGGTACGCCACACGGAAAGTACCGCGTCGTATCATCTTTTCACTGCCGGAATTCTGCTCCATTCAGATCACCTCACACTGGAATTAAACACGATTTTACTCTATTATAATAACACAAATTTTTACCGATGTCAACAGTGTAAATTATTTCCGGAAGAATATCCGTGCCGTACAAGCAGATAATATAACTGCGGCAAAAAACCGCACAAGAACCAGAAAGGAATGATCACAATGGGAACTGAATACGCAAACAAGCACATCGGCTGCACTATCCACAACTGCGAGCACCACTGCTGCTGCGAGGATTACTGCTCACTGGACAAGATCGAGGTCGGCACACACGAAGCAGACCCCACAAAATGTCAGTGCACTGACTGCCTTTCCTTCAAGATGAAGCAGGGCTGATGCCGGAAGAACGCATCTTCCGCGATGAAGAATCGCTGACTCCTGACGCCATAGCCGCTGATAAAAAAGCGGAAAGCATGATAAGATTACCTCCTTTTGTCTTCGCTCTGACGGAGATATCAAGCCGCTTCGGAAGCGGCATCAACTGATCTGGCGCCGGAAGCATCGGGGCTTCCGGTCCATTCAGAAAGCCGCTGGCTTTCTGAATGGGTACATAAAAATTCCGCACCGGTTACAGTGCGGAATTTGTTTTATTGCTCGTTCCGGGACTCGCTGTTCTGCGCAGCCTGCTGTTCCTCTGCCTGCTGCTTCGCACGGTTGGATTCTCCGAGAGGATACATCGCATTTCCGTCCTCGTCGTAGACCGGCTCGAACTTTCCGGTGACATACGCGGAGATAATGTTGCAGGCTACATGTCGGCTGTATTCGCTGTTTTCAAGGCAGATTCCGAACGCAATCTCGGGGTCGTCTGCCGGGTAAAATCCCACGATGGTGGAATTGAACTTCGTCATCGCGATGACCTCAGGGGTTCCGGTCTTGGTGCAGACATTCTCCTTGCCAATGCCCTTGTAATCGTAAATGTTGTACCAGCCGCCGTCCAGAAGAAAGTTCGCATTCTCGCTTACTCGCTTCATGCCTGCCTTTACCTCGGCAAAAACGTCCTCCATGCCATCGGAGAAGTCTTCCATGACCTCCGGCTTGGTTTCGCTGATGAGTTCGGTGAAATCATAATTGTACACTGCCTTGACGATGTGCGGGCGATACCTCACGCCCTCATTCGCGATAGTCATGGCCTGCGTTGCCAGGTGAAGCGGAGTAAGCAGCGTTTCTGACTGACCTATTCCTGCCTGGATAGTATCGCTGGCATTCCACTCGATGCCAAGCTTTTCAAAGAGCGCGGGTGAAGTCATTCTGCCGGTGGACATAGGAATTTCGAACCCGAGGTCGGTGCCCACGCCGAATTTCTCAGCCCAGCTTGCAAGCTTGTCGATACCGAGCCTGCGCGCAGTCTCATAGAAGAATATGTTGCAGGAATGTTTCAGACCAAACTGTACCGTTATAGCGCCATGTACGCCGGTACAGCCCGGGGTATAACTCGGCGCATAATAGGTGTAACGTCCGCCGCATGTGATGGTGGTGGAAGCGTCGATAACGCCCTCCGCAAGACCCGCAGTAGCCGTTATCGTCTTGAATGTCGAACCCGGACGGTACTCACCATTTATCGCGCGGTTAAGCAGCGGCGAATTCTTCGCGTTGAGCACGGAGCCGTAGTCCTCCACGAGGTCGTTGAGGTCGTAGCCCGGTATAGTCGCCATCGCGAGCACGGAGCCGTCCTTGACGTCCAGCACGACTGCAGAGCCGACTTCGGTGTCCTTACCGCGCAGGTTGGCGTCCATTGCGGTGGTATAGTACGGTGAATGCAGGAAGTCCATGTGATACTGCAATATATCGACCACCATGTTCTGGAAGTCGGAATCAATCGTCAGCATAACAGAATTGCCTGCCTGCGGCTGCTTGGTTATCTCGTCGGATATCTTAACGCCGTTGGAATCACGCGTAATTTCGCGGGTGCCGCGCTCACCACGGAGGGTGCTTTCCAGTGCGGCTTCAATGCCGGAGGTGCCGATAATATCGTTCATCGTGTAGCCGGCGCTTTTGAGTTCAGCGTACTTCTCAGCGGAAATAGCGCCGACGGTGCCGCGGAGATGCGGCGCGGTCGTTCCGTCAAGGTAAATTCTGTCCCAGCCCTCGGAAATCTCCATGCCCGGCATGAGCGCGGAAAGTTCCTTGAGCTCCAGCACAGCTTCGCTTGAAAGCCCGGAAGCAATCTCGTACTTGTTCTGATAGTTGAAATCCATCAGGTCCATTTCATAGCGGACCCCCGCGATGTATCGGCGCATGGGCTCTTCATACTTATCGGAAATGTCGTACTTTTCATAGAGAGCGTTTATGCAGTTTTCCACAGTGGCGTAAACGCCAAGCCCCATTCGCTTTTTGAGAGAGTCGATGGCATTCTCGCGGTCAACTGCGAACTGATATGGCTGCGTGCGCGTTATCGGCAGCGACTCGTTCCATTCCTCACCCTTGTCGATGAGTACTGAGAGAATGCGGTATATCACCTCGTTCTCGGTGCCGGAAGCAAGCGAGGCTTTCTGCAGATTAACGCTGCAGTTCAACTGGTTTGTGTTGAGGATCCTGCCGGTGCTGTCGGCTATCTTTCCGCGGGCTGCTTCGATATCCTGCTCGGCTGTGTAGGAATTCTGCGTCATGGAAAGGTACTTCCCGCCGTCGGCTATCTGTATCTCCAGCAGGCGCAATCCGCATAAGAATGCCGCAACTATGACAAGCGACGCAAGTATTGCGGAACGCAGTACGTTTGTAAATTTAGACATATCATCACCATTGATATAGCTTAGGGGTATATATCACAGCAGGCGGAAGATAAATTTCCGCCTGGTTTGTTTGAGTTATTCCTCTTCCTCGGCATTGTCAGAAACCGCTTCTTCCAGACGGCGCTCTTCTTTCGGACGGAAGCGCGTGGAAATAAGCCGCACCAGAAAATACACCGGCAGCGACAGCAATATTGCCCAGAGGTAAGCCGGCAGCAGCGAATGAACAAACGAAATGCCGGAACTTTCGCGCTCCCACACCCAGTGCAGGAACAGAAAATCCATAAGGCAGATGAACACCACCGCAATAGAGTTCATAACGAGGTGCGACAGCCAGCTTCTTTTCAGCCAGAACTGCCCGAGAAGCGATATCGTCGGGCATATGGCAAGCAGCCACATCGACGAGAAACCTATAAGCGTGCCGCTCGCGACGTCCAGCATAAGTCCGCAGACCACACCGAAAATGCCCGCAGCGAATTCACCCTCGAACATTGCGACTGCAGTCGCCAGCGGAATTATCAGCAGAGGGCACCACCCGCGTATAAGCGGAGCGACCTCCCACAGGTAGAAGAAAAGCAGCACCACTGAATAGCAAAACCACCGCAGGAATGCGCGCAGCCTTGCCTTACGCGTCCTTGCCCTGCTGCGGGAAATTCTCTTCACCATGCCTGGTCACCCGTATCAAACGAAAGTCCCTTGCCGTCGAAATCCACCACCGCATATACGGAGGTCACCGCGAAGCAGTCCTCCATCGGCTCGATTACAGCGTGCTTGGAAAGACCATTGGGGTCGTTGTAGACCTCCTTGACGGTACCCACCATCAGCCCCTCCGGAAACAATCCGCTCTGCCCCGCTGTTACGATAACGTCTCCCGGCTGGATATCGGCGTCCTTGAGTATCTGGCTCATCAGGCACTGCTTTTTCTCTGCGGTCGCCAGGTCGTTTTCTATAACTCCGGTCGCCTTTGTCCTCAGGGTGTAAACACCGACGTTCACCTGCGGGGAAAGCAGGGTCGATACCTTTGCGTAATTACCCGCTATCTCAGTCACCCTGCCAACAAGACCGACGGAGGTTATCACCGGGTCATGCAGCGACAGCCCGGAATTGCTGCCCTGATTTATCGTGAAACCGCCATAAATATCGTTCGCGTTTCTTGCGATTATGCTGCACGGCTCGGAGAACACAAAGTCCTCGTGCTCCTTGCTGAGATTCAGCATTTCGCGCAGCTGCTCGTTCTCGCGCTGAAGCTCTTCATAATCTGCGGAGCGCTCGTACATCTGCGTCACAAGTTCGCGCAGTTCGTCGTTCTGCGCCTTGTAGGTGTCTGCGTTCACCAGCTTGTCGATAAAGCCGTTAACGCCGTTGGAAATGGCATTCGCGGCAGTCACGAACGGATAAGTCACCGTGTTTATCACCTGCTCTGGCAGGGTCTGCGTGCCGGCTGCCACCGCAACGTAGGTCATAAGTCCCAGCAGAAGCGCCGCGATGCATATTAATATCTTGAATTTGACGCTGTGGAAGAATTCTTTCATAAACGCTTTCTGTCATTCAGAATGCCCGTCTGCCGGACATGTTATTCAGGATCAGTAGATGCTCTCGTCCTCGCTGAGTACGTCCTCAAGCTTGTCGATGTTCTCGAGGACCTTGCCGGTGCCGTCAGCAACGCAGTCCAGCGGGCGCTCTGCAATCTTTACAGGCATACCTGTTTCTTCGTGAATGAGCTGGTCAAGACCTCTCAGCAGCGCTCCGCCGCCTGCCAGCATGATGCCGGACTCGATGATATCCGCAGCAAGCTCAGGGGGAGTCTTTTCAAGCGTGGTCTTGATAGCGTCGATAACGTGAGAAAGCGGCTCGGAAATGGCTTCGCGTATCTCCTCGCTGGTGACTGTGATGTTCTCAGGCAGACCGTTGAGCAGGTTACGGCCCTTGATGTCCATTACAGGCTCGTTGTCGCCGGTCTTGTACGCGGAACCGATGCCTACCTTTATGTTCTCAGCGGTACGCTCGCCAATGAGCAGGTTATATTTCTTCTTGATGTAGTTGATTATCGCAGAATCGAACTCGTCGCCCGCAACTCTTACAGAGCGCGCTGTTACGATGCCTCCGAGGGAGATAATAGCCACCTCGCTGGTGCCGCCGCCGATATCGACGATCATGCTTCCCACCGGGTCAGCCACGGGGAGCCCTGCGCCGATAGCCGCAGCCATAGGCTCCTCAATGATGGAAACGCGCTTTGCGCCGGCATTCTGCGCTGCTTCCTTAACGGCGCGGCGCTCTACCTCGGTAACGCCGGAGGGAATGCAGATGATAACGCGCGCCTTTCCCCTGCCCTTGAGAGCCTTCTTGATGAACTGCTCCAGCATGCTGGAGGTCATGTCGAAGTCGGCGATAACGCCGTCCTTCAGCGGGCGTACTGCAACGATGGAACCGGGGGTACGTCCGATAACGTCCTTGGCTTCCTGCCCGACGTAGCGCACGCACTGGAGCTTCTTATCCACTGCAACGACGGAAGGCTCGCGGATAATGATGCCCTTCCCTCTCATATATACAAGCGTATTCGCAGTTCCTAAATCGATACCGATATCCTTGGTCATTCCAAACATGTTCTTTTCCTCCGTGAATATATTGGTAATCCATGCCGCAGCATGGTGCACTTATACATAATAGTACAATTATAATTATAACATTATTGTGCGCTGTGCGCAATGCATTATTAGCATAAAATTTCACGATTTACAGAGTTTTTTTTGGCTATTTTTCGGCAATTTACGGAGGCGCACAGACGTTATCACCAACATGAGAAAAAAGAAAGTATTTTTGCAAAAAAGGCTTGCAATAAACTTTACGATACTGTATAATATAATTAAGTCTATAATGTTGCCGGCAAGGAACAATTCCGGTATTTCGAAATAAACGAAAATGAACCGCAGGGGTTCAGAAAGGGTACGATATGCTGAAAGAAAAAGTCACCGTAACTATATGCGGAAAACCGTACAACCTCCGCACCAACGACGCCGACACCCTGATGAAGCAGGCAAAGGAATCCGACCGGCGCATAACCGAATACTGCAAGCTCATGCCGAACAATCCCGCTCCCAAAGAGGACGCATGCGTGTTCACGGTGCTTGACCTCCTGGGGGAACTTGACGCTGCCACCGCTGAAAAGGACGCCCTCGCAAAGCAGAATGCTTCAATGACCGCAGCCGCTGAACAGGGCGCAAAGGACAGCGAGGAGAACCGCCGCCTGACCGGCGTTATAACTGAACTCAAAAAGGACAGCGAAGCCCTTGAAGTCCTCCGCAAAAACTTCACCGAACTTGAGGGAAAGAACGCACAGCTTGCCGAGACACTGCGCGAAGCCAACCAGCGCGCCGAAGAAAATCTCAACGCCAAAAAGGAACTCGACGCCGCAAATGTACGCCTAAAGTCCCTTGATGAGAAAAACACGCAGCTGTCGCAGTCCGTCAAGACAAGCGAAGCCCGCGCGGAGGAACAGTCAAAGGCAGTAGCGGAACTTCAGCGCCAGAACGCCGACCTCAGAAAGCAGACTGAAAAAATCGCGGCCCTCACCGACGAAAACCAAAAGCTCAGCGAAAAGCTTGAAAAGGCAGCAAACACCGAGGAAGCACTACGTCGCAGCGAGGAGCGCGCGGCTTCCCTTGAAAAGGACCGCGAAAAGCTGAAAGCAGCCGCCGCTGAACTCAACGACGTGAAGAAATCCCTTGCGGAAGCGCTGGGCAGGTCTGCCGACCTTGAAACCAAACTCTCAGCCGCTGAAAAATCCGCTAAGGAACTTGAGGAAGCAAAGCAGTCCCTTGCCGCTGAAAAGGGCAGAAACGCCGACCTCGAAACCAAACTTGCAGCCGCTGAAAAATCCGCTAAGGAACTTGAGGAAGCAAAACAGTCCCTTGCCGCTGAAAAGGGCAGAAACGCCGACCTCGAAACCAAACTCTCAGCCGCTGAAAAATCTGCCAAGGAACTTGAGGAAGCAAAGCAGTCCCTTGCAGCTGAAAAGGGCAGAAACGCCGACCTTGAAACCAAACTTGCAGCCGCTGAAAAATCTGCCAAGGAACTTGAGGAAGCAAAACACTCCCTTGCAGCTGAAAAGAACAGATGCGCCGAACTGGAGCACCGTCTGGAAGCGGAGCGCAAAGCCGTAGAAGAGGCTCATTCCGAAAATGAGCAGACGCAGGAGGAACTTGCAATGCTCCGCGAAAAGGCAGACAAGCTGGAAGAACTTTCCGTGAAGTTCTCGCAGATGGAGAGCGAAAACACAGCGCTCAAAGCCGCAAACGACAGCCAGGAAAACGAAAGCGGCGAGGAACTTTCCCAGGAGATAGCTTCCCTGAAAAAGCGCCTTGACGAAGCGCTCGCAGAGTCCCGCGACCTGAAAAAGACGAACGCTTCACTCAACCGCCAGCTTAACGAAATGCTTGAGGACGGTCAGCTTACATTATGAGTGAAATTCTTGCACCCCTGGGGGGTATCGACGACCTGCATGCGGCGCTGAACACCGGCGCCGATGCAGTCTATCTCGGAATGTCAGAATTTTCGGCACGCAAAAATGCCGAAAATTTTTCTGTAGAGGATCTTAAAAAGGCTTGTGATGAATGCCACAGACGTAACGTAAAGGTATACGCGGCACTCAACACCCTGATATACGACAGCGAGACCGAACGCTTCACAGAATGCGTTAAAAGCGCTGCGCAATGCGGTGTGGACGGTCTGATAATCCAGGACCTCGGCGCTGCTGAGATAGTGCGCAGGGTATGTCCGGAAATGCCGCGGCATGCTTCAACGCAGATGACGCTGAACAGCATTTCCGGCGTGAACGCGGCGCAGTCCCTTGGCTACACCCGCGCGGTAATAGGCCGCGAGCTTTCGCGGGAACAGATACGCGAGATCGCCGAAAAAGCCGGAATCGAACTTGAGGTGTTCGTGCACGGTGCGCTGTGCGTGTGCGTCAGCGGGCAGTGCTATATGAGCAGTATTTTCGGCGGCAGAAGCGGCAGCCGCGGGCTGTGCGCGCAGCCCTGCCGTCTTGATTTCACCTGCGGCGACCGTCACAACGTAATCTCGCTGAAAGACAGTTCCCTGGTAGATCACCTGCATGAACTTGACGGTATGGGCATAGCTTCCCTGAAAATAGAAGGAAGAATGAAGCGCCCCGAATACATCGCGTGTTCCGTGGACGCCTGTAGAAAAGCGCTGGATGGGCAGGCTTACGACTACGACAGGCTTGCGGGGATATTCTCGCGCAGTGGACTTACCGACGGTTACTACAATGGTACCATGAGCGACATGCAGGGTATCCGCAGCAAGGAGGACGTCGAAAATTCCGCAAAGGCTCTGAATGGAATCAAAGCGCTCTACAAAGCGGAATTCCCGCGGATAAAGGCTGATATCAACGTTGAAATACGCCCCGGGGAGCCTGCATTCGCGGCCGGTTCTGCGGAGGGCTGCGCAGCGGCTGTCACCGGGGAAGTCCCGCAGCCGGCAAAAAACGCCCCCCTCACCCCCGAAAGCGTTGTCGAAAGAATGTCGAAGCTTGGCGGGACGCAGTTCATTCCCGGCGAGGTCACGGCTGAAGTCGCCGACGGGCTTAACCTGCCAGCTTCCGCGCTGAATTCCCTGCGGCGTGAACTCACCGCAAGGCTGGACGAAGCAGTGCTGCGTAAAAACACGCCGTCCTACCGCACCTATCCGCTCACTTCACCGGGAAGCCCCGCGCACGTCAAAAACGGTTTTGAATGGCGCTGCGAGGTGTATTCCGCAGAACAGCTGCGGCAGGCGCTTGAACTGCCTTTCGGGCTTATCTATGCGCCGATACGCCTGCTGGACGAGAACACCCCCGACAAGGATCGCATCGCCGTTATACCGCCTTTCGTCCTGCAGGGGGAAGAAGAACACCTCCGCAACAGGCTGCGTGAACTCCACGGAATGGGCTTCACCCGCGCAATGGCGCAGACCCTTGGTCACTCGCAGCTGCTGAAAGAGGAAGGCTGGCTCATTCACGGTGGACACCGCATGAACGTCATCAACAGCTATTCCGCAGAGGTCTGCGGCAGGTTCGGTTTTGAGGATGTCACGCTTTCATTCGAGGGAACTGCCGCGCAGTTAGCGGAAATACAGTCCCCGATACCAAGGGGAATTATCGCATATGGAAGGCTCCCGCTGATGATAATGCGCCGCTGCCCTGTGAGCGGAGGCGCCCCCTGCGGCAGGGTGCACCTATACGACGACTGCGGAAGAACCTGCGGCAGCCATATCTGCGACCGCAGAGGGAACCAGATGCCGGTTCTCTGCGGTGGCAGCAGCGTTGAGATACTCAACCCCGACCTGCTGATAATGAGCGACAGAATGAAGTCCGTGGAGCCATTCGACTTTGCTGTGCTGAAATTCACCGACGAGCAGGAACTGAAACCCGTGCTCGATATGTACCTTAACGACCGCAAACCAAACGGCGCGCTCACGCGGGGGCTTTACTTCCGCGGTGCCGAATGACGACAGGAGAACGCGATGAGCAAAATGAAATTCAAATTATCGTACAACTGCCCCGTGGTGCTGACTTATGCGGGAATCTGCCTTGTCCTGGTGTTCCTGGACTGGCTGACGCAGGGGTGGCTGAACACCTATGTTATGGTGTGCTACGGGCACCCTTCCCTGCTCGACCCTATGACTTACGTGCGCTGCGTGACTTACTTCTTCGGGCATTCCGGGTGGAGCCATTACGCGAGCAACATGCTGCTCATGCTGCTTGTTGGTCCGGTGGTGGAAGAAAAATACGGCAGCGGGAACCTGATATTCATGATAATGGTGACCGGCATCGCGTCGGGAATCATAAACTGCATATTCTTTGACGCGGGCATCATCGGTGCCAGCGGGATCGTGTTCATGATGATAATTCTCAGCGCATTCACGAACATGAAAAAGGGCGAAATACCGCTTTCGCTGATACTGGTTGCGGCTATCTACCTCGGGCGCGAGATCGTCAACGCATTCACGCCGGATACGGTTTCGCAGTTCGGGCATATCATGGGGGGAATTTTCGGGCTGTTCTGGGGCATTTACTATTACCGCACGAAATTCCGGAGCCAGTATTGATACATAGCAATTGGGAGGGTCGCGAAAGACCCTCCCGTTTTTGCGTTTATGCAGTTATCTCTGGTTCTGACCCTGCTGGTTCTGGCGGTTCTGACCGTTCTGGTTCTGACGGTTCTGACCGTTCTGGTTCTGACGGTTCTGACCGTTCTGGTTCTGACCCTGCTGGTTCTGACGGTTCTGGTTCTGGTTGTTCTCAGACATTATATTTTCCTCCTGGAGTAATGCTCCATTTTAATTCCGGCTTTGCGCCGCAGGTTTATTGTGCCCTGTGGTTCTGAAATTATTCCGCAACGAATTGATTACATATTATGCCAAATATATTTATTGAAATAAACCCAGGTAAACTTTTTTCTGCGTAATCCTCAAAAAGATGTTGTCAATCTATAATACTTATGATATAATAAGTTAGAGCAAGTTAACAAAAAATGCATTCTAAAAAACCGGGAGGTATAATATATATGACAATGGACGAACTCAGTCCCGGACAAAGCGCGTACATAAGCGAAGTCGGTGGCAGCGGTGCTCTCAGGCATCATCTTCTTGACATGGGACTTACCCCGCAGACTGAAATAACCCTGCAGAAAGTTGCGCCGATGGGCGACCCTGTGCAGTTTCAGCTGAGGGGATACGAACTCACCCTGCGGCTTGAGGAAGCCAGAAAAGTTACAGTAGAAAAGATACACAACAAGCCAGTAAAAGCCACTGTGACCGGCGCGCGGCGCAGCAGCACTCCGCACCCCGGCGTCGGTGAGCTGGTTAAATCCGGAGGATACCACACCGTGCACGACGGCGCCGCACTCCCCAAGGGCGCGCCGCTCACTTTCGCACTCGCCGGAAACCAGAACTGCGGAAAAACCACGCTGTTCAACCAGCTGACAGGTTCCAGCCAGCATGTGGGCAACTTCCCCGGGGTGACCGTAGACCGCAAGGACGGCACGATACGCAGCCACCCGGAGGCTACAGTAACCGACCTGCCGGGAATATACTCACTCTCGCCGTATTCCAGCGAGGAGATAGTCACCAGGGATTTTCTGCTGAACACCCACCCCAGCGGGATAATAAACATCGTTGACGCTTCCAACATAGAACGTAACATGTACCTCACCATGCAGCTGATGGAACTCGGCATACCCATGGTCCTCGCGCTGAACATGATGGACGAGGTGCGCGCAAACGGTGGCTCTATCCTTGTAAATGAACTGGAAGAGATACTCGGTATTCCTGTTGTGCCCGTTTCAGCAGCAAAGAACGAGGGTATCGACGAGCTTATCGACCATGCAATACATGTCGCGAGATACAGGGAAATACCGGTGCGCATGGATTTCTGCCCGGAAAGCAAGAATTCCAAGGATAAGGTAGGCGCAGTCCATCGCTGTATACATGCGGCTTCTCTTCTGCTTGCGCCGGATATCCAGGCAGCGGGGCTTCCCGTGAGGTTCGCGACCACAAAGCTGGTTGAAGCCGACGCGCTCATAGAGGATAAGGTGAGCATTCCCGAGGAAAAAAGGCAGGCATTCGACCAGCTCGTGAATATCATGGAGCAGGAAACCGGAATGGACCGTGAAGCAGCGCTGGCAAATATGCGTTTCACATTTCTGGAAAATCTATGCGAAAAGACCGTCGTGCGCCCGCATGAAAGCCGCGAACACAAACGCAGCATGCAGATAGACAGGCTCCTGACCGGAAAATACACTGCTATCCCATGCTTTATCGGAATAATGGCGCTGGTATTTCTGATGACGTTCAGCGTTATCGGCGCGTGGCTTTCAGAACTTATGAGCATGGGTGTTGATTTCGTCGTCGACTGGATAGCAAGGGGACTGGAATTCCTCGAGGTGAACCCGGTCGTGCGCTCGCTTGTGGTGGACGGAATATGCGCAGGTGTGGGGAGCGTGCTGAGCTTCCTTCCGACGATAGTCACGCTGTTCTTCTTTCTGTCTATCCTTGAGGACACAGGCTACATGGCAAGAGTTGCGTTCGTGATGGATCGTCCGCTGCGAAAGCTGGGGCTTTCCGGCCGCAGCTTCGTGCCAATGCTGGTGGGCTTCGGCTGCTCTGTTCCCGCGATAATGGCGACCCGCACGCTCTCCAGTGAACGCGACAGGAAAATGACGATACTGCTCACCCCGTTCATGAGCTGCTCCGCAAAACTGCCGATCTATACGATGATGATAGGCGCGTTTTTCCCGGCGCAGTACAGGGTGCTCGCGATGATAGGGCTGTACATTTTCGGCATTCTCTGCGGAATGCTGTACGCGCTGTTGCTGAAAGTAACAAAATTCCGCGGTGAACCTGTTCCGTTCGTGATGGAGCTGCCGAATTACCGCCTGCCAAGCGCCAAAAGCGTTGGACAGCTTATCTGGGAAAAAGCAAAGGATTTTATCCAGAAAGCATTCACCGTGATATTCGCAGCTTCCATCGTCGTATGGGTGCTGCAGACTTTCGACGCACGCTTCAATATCGTGGAGTCCCCGGAGGACAGCCTGCTTGCAATGCTGGGTGGACTTGTCGCACCGATATTCGCGCCGCTTGGTTTCGGCGACTGGCGCGCTTCGACCGCGCTGCTGACTGGCTTCACCGCTAAGGAAAGCGTGGTTTCAACGCTGACGCTGCTCCTCGGGGGAGATGTTTCGCAGATATCAACGCTGTTCACACCGTTCACCGCGGTTGTGTTCCTGGTTTTCGTACTGCTGTATACTCCCTGCGTTGCTGCCATCGCTACAGTCAAGCGGGAGCTCGGAAGCAGGCGCGCAGCAGCGGCAACGGTTCTCATTCAGTGCGCTATCGCATGGGTGATGGCGTTCCTGGTGCACAGCGTGGGGCTTCTTTTCGGTCTTGTGTGAAAGGGACTGCGTATGAACTGGATAAGCTACCTGCTGATAATACTTATCGCAGCCGGCTTCGTCGCTGCGGTGCGGCATTCACGGAAGAATGGCTGCTCCTGCGGTGGAAACTGCAACGGCTGTTCGATGAATTGCCAAAAGAAGCATAAAAAAAGCGGAGACTGATTTCTCCATACTCCCGACAAGCTAAACGGGGCTGCAATTACAGCCCCGTTGTTTTTATACACGGCAAAAAGTCGCATGTTACATCTGCTCGCCCTGCGCCGTTTCGGGCGTTTTGCTTCCCGAAAAGCGTATCTTCATCTTATTGTAGCACCAGAAGAACAGCGGGAACAAAAAGCAATCCGCGAATATCCACGCTGCGGGGTTCGCATAGCACACTGCCTCAAAACCGAACACCGGCACCAGAGCCAGCGCCACAACTCCTCTTGCGATCATCTCGAAAACTCCCGCGAATATCGCGATCTGTGAAAATCCCATGCCCTGTATGAGAAATCTCACGATATTCACGAACGCCAGCGGAATATAAAACGCGCCGTTGCGTATCAGAAAGTACTGCGCCAGCGCAAGTATCTCCTCAACACTGCCACCGTTGGTGTCATTAACGAACAGCATTGAAATGCCCGGTCCCAGGAACAGTATTATCAGGAACCCTATGATAGAGTAACCCACGCCCAGGCAGGAACAGTCGAACAGACCGCGCTTAACGCGATCGACCTTGCCCGCGCCGATGTTCTGACCGCCGTATGTCGCCATGGTGCTGCCCATCGCGTCAAAAGGACAGCACAGCAGCTGGCTGACCTTGCTTGCCGCGGTGACTGCCGCAACATAAGTTGAGCCAAGCCCGTTCACCGCAGTCTGTATCAGTATCGAACCGATAGCAGTGATGGAATACTGCAGACCCATCGGAATTCCCACACCGCACAGCCTGCCTATGTAGAACTTGTTGAAGCGGAGTTCCTCCTTATTGAGGCGGAGTATCTCGAACTTCTTTATCATGTAGATAAGGCAGAGCACGCCGGAAACCAGCTGTGATATCACCGTTGCCCAGCTTGCGCCCATAACTCCCATATCAAGCACGATGATCATGAACAGGTCAAGCCCGATATTCAGAAGGCTGGAGATTATCAGGAAGTAGAGAGGCGTTTTCGAGTCGCCGACGGAACGGATTATTCCCGACAGGATATTGTACAGGAAAGTAACCGGAATGCCCAGGAATATCACGAAAATGTAGTCGTATGCCTGCTGGAAGCAGTCGTCCGGGGTGTTCATCCATGTCAGGATATTTGTACACATCAGGCATGTCACAGTAGTCAGCACCACCGCGAATATCGCGGATATCCATATCGTGTTGCCAACGTACTTGCGCATCGCGGTGTAGTCCTTAGCGCCGAACATCTGCGCCACCGGAATAGCAAATCCGGTGCAGACGCCCTGCACAAACCCCAGCACCAGGAAGTTTATCGAACCAGTGGAACCAACGCCTGCAAGCGCCTGAATTCCGAGGAACTGCCCCACTATCGCGGTATCGACCATGTTATAGAACTGCTGGAACAGCATTCCGAGAAAAAGCGGAAGCATGAACCCCAGAATAAGCTTCATCGGTGAACCCGTGGTAAGGTCCTTTGTTGAACTTTTTGCCATATATCCTTCTCCTTTCACAGGACTTTTCTATCATCAGGGAACCTCTAAAAACCGGTTTGAAAAGGGAAAATGGGTAGAGTGCGCCGAATGCGATGAAAGCCGACGAAGTA